>Ga0209489_106249_pt1 | contig 19408 bp, 14 predicted proteins | sample SiratrowhiteBW_FD_187527 | JGI IMG/M metagenome (GOLD analysis project Ga0209489, IMG submission 187527) | Root nodule microbial communities of legume samples collected from California, USA - Siratro white BW (SPAdes) (version 2) | ecosystem: Host-associated > Plants > Roots > Nodule | place...
GACCAGGTGTCTTCTGCTTTAATAATAATAATAATAATGTTAACTGCGCAATGTATATAAGTCATCAAATATAAATATATACTTGATTTTTGTTATCATCAAAACTTTATCAAATGATTTGATCCTTTAAAGGGACTTTGGACCGTCTAATGTTCAACAAGTTTGTTGTCCAAAAGTGGCACCACTATTTGCTACCAGCTCAATTTGTGGTAAGGATTCATCATTATAGTCTAAAATACCTTCTTGATCAACGATTGACAACAATTTTTTAGAAAAAATGATTAGTTAAGTTAATAGATTTTGACTTTGCTATTGAATATAAGAAAGGAAAGGCCAACGTTATGGCTGAGGCTTTATCACAAATGACGACACTGGACTGCAATCCAATGATCATACACCAAATGCAACCAGATATGTCACAAAAGATTCAACACGCTTTTTTGAAAGATGTCAACCTACAACAATTGAAGCAAAAGTTAAAAACAAATCCAAATTCTCATAAGCACTACCACTGGATTAATGAGGAATTAAGAAAAAAAAAAGGCCGATTGGTAGTGGGAAATGATGTTGAGTTGCGCCAATTTATATTACAATGACTACATTCTTCACCTGCAAGTGGCGACTTTGGTATTACAACAACTATGTAGAGGGTAAAATCTATAATGTACTAGAAGGGAATGACTAAAGATATAAACTTTTGTTAGTCATTGTGGAATCTGCCAAAGATAAAAAATGAAACAACGGCTTCACTAAGATTATTTCAAGCTTTGCCTATTCCAGGACAAGTTTTGACGGAGAAGCTCCTTGGCGCTTTAGCTTGTAGGTTACGCTCCAATGGATGAAGAGCATGTTCAAGTCATTTGCACCGAACACATTGGATGGAAGGAGCTTCTCATGATGCGGAAGCAATGGATGTGGAGGAATTCACATGGAAGTTAGCGTGCAAGGGAAGTTTGATACGATTTTGGTGAAGAAGATAGTGAAAGCCTTGAAGGAGGTTAGGCCAACTTCAAGAGAGAGCTTCTAGATTCTAGGAGAAGAAACTCAATGTGAAACTTGAGGCAATGTTCTAAAACTTTGACAGCATTTCATTACTCAAATCAAGTCTACAAGAGAGATTCCTAGACCTCTTATTTATAGAAGAAAGGATGAGCTACTTAGCTTCCCATGCAAGCTATCTAGGTAGGGTATGGGAGAAGCTAGGTCTAGAAACTCTAGCTTATAAGACAAGCTTCTAACCCTAGCTTATAACACAAGGTTCTAACCCTAGCTTCTATGACAAGCTTCCCAAACCTAGGTTGCACTCCAAGGCTCTCACAAGGTGATGATAAGTGGCACAAGGAGAGAGCTCCTTGTGCTACTTAGATTCCTTGATCAAGCCCAACATTATTTATGGACCTCACGGCCCAAACTTACACTACATGGCCCAAAAATACAAGGCCCAAATTTATTCTACTTGGCCCAAATACAAGGCCCAAATTATTCTAAACTATTCTAAACAATTTATACAAATTAGAGGGCTTCTCCTCAATACTCTATTTTCTCCACAGGGATTTCTTCATGTTTGTATTTGGGTCCGAGCAGCTAATTAAAAGCCGACAAATTCTTCCTGCACCCTAATAGCTTCTTCCTGCACCCTAATAAAAATTTTAAATCCCACCTTTGCCCTTTACGAAATTACCTAAATATCCTTTCTTTAATAGAAAGGTTTCTTCTCCTCCTCCAGATCATAACGCACAATGCTGCTACAGTATATTTTTCTCTCAAATTCATCTTTCAGAGTATCGTTTTTAAAGATTTGAAGTGTGATTGAACGGTAGAACAGATTTTCCGACAATTGTGAAGTGTTTATCAGTGGCAAAGAACGACGGGGAGGTAAGATTTTTTGTTTTGGTGTATTTTTTAAATTTGTCGTGAGGCACCCAGATGAATCCCATCCGGTTCTCATTTTTTTAATTCTGAGAACCCGACAGGGTAGTCATCCGGTTTGTATAATGACAACCGGATGCAGTGTGGAGGGGGTGTCATTCGGTGTACAGCCTGTGAACCGGACACCCCTTCGTCCGGTTGTCAAAGTGAAATTACATTTGAGTATTAAAGTAAAATAAAAAAAAAGGTTTAAGTATTTATTTTTATTTTTATTGTTGTGTTATTTAGGTTGCTTTCAATAAATGTAAAAATGAAAAAAACAATAAAGGAAAGAAAACGAATTAAAAAAAAATAATAATAATAAAATGAGTCAGCCACATTACCTCAAATATTCCCCATATTCATTTATTTTCGAATTTGATTATATGTATTGGAGGTTATGATGCCATAACAACAATAATGGTACAATTCTGCCCATTTTTCAGTCTTTGTTCGTCCTTGGGATTTAACAGTCAGTTGGTGTCATAAGTGTGGATAATTAGCAATTAATAGATTTGAATCTGAATTAAAAGAGAATAATCAATTGGCAGTTCACAAATTATAATTAAGTGAGAATAATTAAGAATTAAGGGATTTAAAATTTGAATTAAGAGTGGGCTGACTAGAATTAGTATAAATATGCATAGTGAGCAAGTGGATAGACGTGAAAAAACACAGAGAGAATCACAGTACTGAAAATTTAGTGGGCATCTAGAGTCATCGAAAGCAGGAGGAGAAAAGTCCGAAGTTCTTGAAGTAGTACTTCAACGGTAAGTTCGAATCTATCGATTTTTGTATATGTATATATATTTCTGATTGCTCTTTTGATTCTTTTATTGTCTTATTATTCTACCCTTATTGCTTTGATTCGTGTTAAAATATGTTGTTTAGAGGATCTTCAATTGATGTATTTTGGTTGCTCACTTGATTCCTTTATCTCTTTATGTAATAGGATTGTTTGAGAGTTTTTTACAACATCTTGATATTCAATCCTTTTTGCTTTGATTCGTCTAAAAATAAATATAAAAAATATAGGACCTTTTTTATTTCTCAAACAAAATATAAAATTTTCCTAAAAAAAATTGAATGAATAATTAATTTTTCGGGAAAAAAGTAAAAAAAATAATAATAAAGTGATGTTTTTGTGAAACAATTTTCAAAAATCATAAAAAAAAGGGTAAAAATTTTCAAAAAAAAAGAAAGAAAAATGGAAAAGTTTCTAAACAATTTTAAAAATCGTTAAAAATAAAATATTTTTTTTCAAAAAAAAATAAAGAGTAAAAAGCATTACTTGATTCTTTTTTTTGGAAAAAATAAAAATATAAACATAGTAATAATGATAATGAGAAAATTGATGAAAAATATTTTGGGCTTAATATTTTATTATATCAATTATTTTATTTTTATGTCATTTACATTTATTATTTAAATTAATTATTTAGTTTTTTATTCAATATTCTGTAAATGAAAAGAAATATATACTAAAGTTATAAACAAAGGGGTAGCGTGTGGTACTAGAGCTCCATGCCACATAAATAATGAATATCAAGTTTTAATTTTAATTATGTTTATATATATATATATATATATATATATATATTTGTATTCTTTTTCCCTTTCATTTAACAGAAATAAAAGTAGGTTAGGTATAAAGATTAAAAAAAAACCATTTTTATTAACAAACTTTTTTTTAAAAGAAATAAAGTATTACATTCCAAAAATAATTAAAAAATAGTAATCATAAACAAAGCATCTTTAAAAAAAATAATAAAAATATTCAATTTAAAAAAAAAAACGAAAAAAAGTTTTAAAAATTAAAAAAAATATAACCAAATATCACCAAACCAAAATTCTTAAAATAGAACTACGTGTACCCTGATTTTCTATCATGTATAGAGATACATAGGACCAAGGTTAAACCTTGTCGGGTCCAAATAAATAAAAATATATATGTTTGTTTGTTTTATTTTTGTTTGTTATTCTTATCCGCCTAATTATTATTTATTGTTATGATTTTTATAAGCATGTTTTATTGTTTGTTTTTTTTATATATATTTGTTTGTTTTGTCTTTAGTCTCATTATTATTGTTTTTATTTGGGAAAAAATGATATTTTTTTAAACCACGCTTATTTTTATTCATTTGATTAAAGGTACTGTCTTAGGACGGACGTTGTGGGGTGCTAATACCTTCCCTACACGTAACCGACTCCTGAATCTTTGAATCTGGTTCGTAGACACTTTTTATTTTTGGTTTTTCTATGGTTTTCCATAATAAACTATGGTGGCGACTCTAATTCTCTAAAAATATATTTTTAAAATTAAATGAATAAATGTTTGATCGCCCCGTCGTGATCCCGGTTGCGACAGAAGCCTTACAAAAAGAGAGGAAATTATAATGAAGCCTTCCCAACATAGGATGAGACAAAATGCGGACAAGCATAGATATGACTGAAATTATAATATATGGGACTTAGTTTATGTAAAACTACACCCCTATCGACAAATTCAGTAGCACAACGGGTTCAAGTTGTCTCCAAAGTTTTACCGTCCATTTAAGATCATTGGTAAAGTAGGACAAGTTGCATACAAGCTGCAACTTCCTAGTACCTCACGTATCCATAATGTCTTCCATGTTTCCCAGTTGAAGAAGCATGTAGGCTCTGCAATAGTGAATCCGACTCTTCCTTAAGATGCACAACATACAACTACAGACAAAGAACCAGAGACTATACTAGACTGTATGACAGTGAAGAGAAAAGGAATGTCAGTGAAAAATTTTTGTGAAGTGGAAGCATCAACTTCCAGAAGATGCTACATGGGAATTTTACTATGATTTGAAGAGGAAATAGCCTTCTTTTTATTCTCGAGGACAAGAATGGTGGGGGAGGAATTGTTATATATTAAAATGTGTTAGCTATTTTTTTTATTGAAAATTTACATAGTGAAGTAATGCCAAACATGTTAGGCAGTGTATAATTAGTAAAGCAGTGTGGTGCATGCCTATAATGTGTGTGTGTGTATATATATATATATATATATATCTTATCCTGAATAATATTGAATAATAAATAGTCATAGCTTGTTTCTGTTTCATCTCTCGATTTCTCCATCTTTCTTGGTTTCTCTGTTTTGTACCAACATCTCTATTTGGTGGCACATAATCTTGGGTTTCCTGCACAGTGAGATTGGAGTTATTATGTTCTCTCTCGGAGAACCCTAGATCTTTGTTCTGTGGTTTTTGTGGATTTCTCGGTATTTTAGGAAAAGTCCTAAATTTCTAATAAATACTCCAATTTTAGAGATCTCAAAAGAACAAGAATGTATTCAACCATCAATTCAATTCAAATTCAATTTCAAGGTGAGTACAAGGGGTAAACCTTTATTTATGCCTTCGGAGCTCGTAACACTCAATGATGTAGAAGATGTGTGATAAATTTTGCATGGTGCAATTGTACAAGTAAAATCCGCGCACCCTATACACCTCCAAGTTTCACACTGTTCAAATCTTGCATTTTTCAAATATTTATAAGCTTCAAAGCTCCCATGGTGTGTGCTTCACCATGTAGACTTGTGGGAGGTCAGAGTTGACTTCATTTGACCTCCTCAATTAGGGTTTTAACTTCCCTAATGAGGAGGGCATAACCATAGCGCTCAAACCCTCAATGAGACCAAAAATTAGCCTACTTATGCTTCTATTTTTTTTATACAAAAAGGAAAACTATTCCTATACAAAAATCTACTCATAATTTTTACACAAGGATACTCCTATCCATTTTTACACGACTAAGAAGAAAAGCAAAGGAAGTCTCTAAAAATTACTCTCCATAAAAGAAGAGTCTTCTGAAGTTCTTCTTCTTCCTTTAGTCTTCTAGCCATGGTCCTAGTCAAAGGTCCACTCTATAGTATTCTAGATAGATTTCCATCAACACCACAAATAAAAAGAATATAATTGAACAATATCACCTAAATTATAACAAGATCAAATTGGACTAGAAAAACTAAGGTGAAATTCTCTTAGCCGTAAAGATTGATCCTAAAAACACTTAAAGAAAACTTCACAAAAAACTTTTAAATCTAGAATAATAGCTCTCTCATATATAAAGAGATATTTTAAAATCTCAAACTTCAAAAGATGTAATGAAAAAAAATCTCAAAACGAGAATTATGTAAAATTTATCTTGTTGATTTTAATGGTTTTAATTTGTTATTTCACTTACTAATCAAAAGAATATCCTTATTTCAATAAATTAAAATAGATTAATAATGATCCTTCTAAAAACATAAAAATTTCAATCTATTAAAAACTCGTTTTAATGGATTAAAACATTTATTAAATAATATTAATTGATTAAATTGACGATATAATCAATTAAAATATTTTTACAATCTTTTAAAACTTTAGATAAGAACATTTTGATAGATTAAACTATCTTTTAATAAATTAAAATAATCCTCCAATTAAAATAAGTCTTAAACAAAATTTAAATCAACTTTCTTAAATACTTATAAAAATAAAACTAATCACAAATAAAAAAGATATATAAGTAAAAGAAAACACAACACACGATATATAAAACCAAATCCTTGATCTTCAAAAACTTATTTTAAGATTATATTCATCGAATATTGCACACCAACAACTTTAACACACTTCTTACTTCCTTGATCAAACAACCAAAGATAAATCATAATTAATGTCTTATTTTCTCTTAGAAAGTTTTGTTATATATAGTTAAGTTAGTTTAAGGATACATCTATTTATTTATATAGCATTTATACGCAACTTTACAGAAATTTACTTTTCCAAAAATGGAAAAATAAAATGCATAAAATTCGATAATATAGTTATAAGTTGAAAGTTCAATTGCAAGCATGAATATTTGCAATTTTTAGAATATAAAAATACGTAATTCTTACCTGAAACTAATATTATCTCATTCCAGTAAATGATAGATTTTGAAACTCTACAGTTCAACGTCCATGAGAGTAATTATTAGTCTGGACTATACCTGACAGTCTTAAATATCTTAAATTATATATTTTTGTAATAAAATATTCTTGTTAGAACAAGTTAATAAACAACATTATACTTGGATTTTTTTTTATCATGATAATCAATAGATAACATAGTTCAATTAAGATATATAAAAGATAAAATAGTTTATTTGAAAAGTGTTTAACTTTATTATGCTTCGACATGGAATTATTTTATTTGTCTCATTTTGAGGACCTTCAAATGATTACATTGTAAAAAGTAAGTATACGAAATTTAAATGCATTGGGGATGTAGCTCAGATGGTAGAGCGCTCGCTTAGCATGCGAGAGGTACGGGGATCGATACCCCGCATCTCCAAATGTTTTTTTAAAAGCTTCTCTATTTTAATTATTTTAAAAAAATATATATCAGAATTATAGTTATAAAATATTAATAAATAATTTTATCACTATTTTTTACAGCAATGGTCATAATTTTACAATCCATGAAGTTTTAGAAAACTAATATAATAATAATAATTTTACAATCGTTATAAATTACTTACGTTACTCTTTTAGTTTTTCTTTAAAAAAATATCTTAGGTTAATTATATCGGACTTTTGTTTTCAAAAATTAATTTAGTTTCTAATTTAAAATGATGATTTAATCTTTTATTTGAAAAAAATAATTGATGTAGTCAATTTTGTTTAATTATTTGAATTTATTACCTAGATTCTAGATGTGATTTTCAATTCTAAATTAATTCCAGTGAATGAATAATTTTAAATTTATGTCTTATAAATAAGGATACATATGTGAAAGAAGGCTTAATAGTTTTAGATTACTTTTTTCAATTTTTTTTAATTATTTAAAAAATAAAATATCATTTCGTTATAAAATATTAATAAATAATTTTTCCACTATTTTTTTTACAGCAATGGATCGTAATTTTGCGACCATGAAGTTTTAGAAAATTAATATAATAGTTGATGAAAGACAAATTTACTGTCTTTCTTTATAAATAACTTACTTACGTTGTTTTTTTTTTTTTTTTTTTTTCTTTCTTTGAATGTTTACTGCAAATAAAAGATCTTACGTTAAATTATATCTTCGAACTTTTGTTTTCAAAATTTAATCTAGTTTCTAATTTGAAAAAAAAAAAATTGATGCAGTCAATTTTGTTTAGTTATTTGACTTTATTAATTTGGACATGTCATTTTTCAATCAGTTTTAGTGAATGAATAATTTTAAAATTATTTTATAAAGAAAGATACATATGTGAAAGAAAACTGAACACTGTCATATTTTTTTAAGAGATTATTATTTTTTAATAATTAGTTAAAATATTAAAATTAAAAAACAATATTACAAAGAGATATTTACTTTTTTTTCATTGTTTAACATTTATAAATGATGTTAATTAATAAAGATAGTATATTGACATGATATAGTCAAGAGAAATATCTAGTTTTGGCAAAAAAAAAAAAATAAAGAATTTTAAAGAGGAAGGAGCAAATTACATTAAAAAAGGTATATATTTTATGTTTGGGGTCAAACGAACTCAAATGGTGAGAATTCCAAGCAAATAAGTTGAATAAGAGTGATGATAAACACAAACTAAAAGGTAAGGGACAAAGATAAAAAAATAAGAAAAATACAATGAAGGATAATTTAACAAGTTTAAGGAATGTGTCATAAGCCTACCATACAGAAAAACCTCTTTGATGTTAGAATAAAAGGATTGAGCTGAAGAAGTGAATTGAACCTTTTAAATTTTAGTGAATGAAACCTTTATTCAATTTTTAAACAAGGAACTAATGACACAAATAAAAGTATGCGAAATAGAGTGTAAAAAAAAATTAGAACAATAAGTAATATATCAGTTTAGAGGTAAAGAAAGAGAAAACCAATACTTAAAATTATATTGGTTCACTTTATAACTAGAGTTACATTTAATTAACCAACCACACAAGTCAAGTTAAACCATTATATCTTTAAGGTTTTACAAACACACAACAAAACAAGAAAGGAATACAACAAATAAAACAAATATGGAATCTTACAAAACTTTATCCATCCTCTTGTAACACCTATTATAAGAGAAATTAAGAAACCCTATCCAAATCAAAACCCTTACAACAAAGCAAAATGATTACAAGAACAAATCCACTTGGAGAACTAGAAAGCACAACATAAGTAATATGAAAACCAGGTAAAAAGTTATGTTCTCTATTTTGAACTAAGATATTGATCTCAGTTCCAAACAAAAAGGCTCCAAGAAGATGTAATATACTTAGTCTCAGTCATCTCTCTAAAAGGCAAAGTGATTTCTACACTACAAAAAAAAAAAACTCAAATTATCTATGGAAATTATATATCGATAAAAACTCGTATGTAAAATTTGTATTATATGCGAAATTTTATCTACGGATTTGTATCCGTATGTAAAATCAACATTACATACGGAATTATCTACTGATTCAAATCCCTATTTTTAGTACTCTCACAAGACTAAAGATTTGATGAAGCCAAGCAAGACAAAGCAAGCAAGCAATTGGAGGAGATTTAGGCCTTGGTATAGTGTGAATGAGTGTGAGCTTGATTGGCAAAGAACCTATGCATAGTTGAGGAAAAGTCCACCAGCACAATGGTCTAAAAGTGATTAAAAATCTAAACAAAATGAGTTAGCTAAGTTTCGGGTCAAAGTGGTTTGAAATACATTACACTGGACAAAAATAAATCGATTCCAGTATACATGAAATTGATTTATTCGTGTTTGGCATAACTAAAATAACTGATTTTGAAAAATAGAATTGGGGTTTTTCTTTTATAAAAATAGCAAGGTTTCTAACATGCCCCACTCACTAAAAAAATGAAAATTGAGAATTAATTCATGAGAATACTATGAAAAATACTTTTGGGCAATTGAGAATTTCTTGATCAAAATCAATTGGGGCTTTTTCTTGAAGAATAATTCTTGACCAACATTGTGACATTGAGTCTGCTCGCCAATCAAGAAGTCTTTCTTAACCATTCTTGATCCCTTTCTGTATCAAGATTTGTGTTGATTGATTGTAAATATGAAAAACACCTGAAATATTGTACTGTCTTAGGCTATAGGTATTAACCTTGTGTGTGTTTGCTGAATTGAGCGGGGACTGCAGGGAGTAGTCTATCAATTTGGTGGGTTTGGATTCTTACAAGGAGTAGGAATTGTGTAATTGATTATATTTGAACAATTGATTGAATTTAGTGGAACTTTCTCTACTCATCGGGGCAAAGGAGACTAGACGTAGCCCTTGAGGAAGGGTGAACTAGTATAATTGACTGTGTTCTGTTTTCTTGACCTTTCTTCCTTTATCGTGATCTGTTCTTGCGCTACCCACTGAATTAATTGGAAATTGAATTGGTTCTTGATAATCTGAAACAAAACTGGTTTAATTGTTATACTGCTCATCAGGTCTTTTTTTTTTTTTTTTTTTATTTGAATTGGGTTTAACTTTGCCTTCACAAGGGTTTGTAACATCTCTGCAACTATTATAATAAAACTTCAAATTGTGAACTGTTTTGTGATCCTTCTGCAGAGATTGTGTCCTTGTTTTTGATTCCAAATCACAACTAGTTTGTTCCAATTGAATTCTGAATAATTTGTAGATCTGCTATTATCGTAGTAATTGAATTTCAATATCTGCTTCAAACTTGGTGACTGTTAAATCTGATCTTGATAATAGCAGTGTTAATTCTTCTTAATTTTTGAAATTCAACATAAGTATCTCAATACTGATTTGTAAAACTATCTTTGGTGGGCTGGTGTGATACTATTGAAGTGATTGTGAATCTTTGACATTGATCATCTTAATATTGAGTCACTGCAGAATTGTTGTGTTTAATATAGTTGCATTGGACTTGATATTCTTGGTTGGTATTGATTTAGATATCTCTTAGTGTCATAAACTTTCCAACTTGAGCATTTGTATTCCTTCTTGCATTATAATTTGTTGGTTACATTGTGTGATATATTCTTACTGGAACATTACTCTGAAAAATTGTATTAAATTGGTTTGCATAAGGTGCTGTGAGAACTGTCATTTTTGTGAGTAATGTGTAAATTGCTCTCTGCCAGTAAAATAAATTGATTCATTCGTGCCTGAAATCGATTTATTTCTTCACTGCACCTCATATCTTTACTCATTGAGATTCATTAAAGGTTTTCAAGTTATGAAAACAGTTTGCAGAGGTTTAAACTGCAAAAATCTTTTAAAGTTCAATTCACTCCCCCTATTGAACTCAGCCAAATACATTTTCAACTGGTATCAAGAGTTAAGTCTTGAAAGTTACTCAAGTTTTCTATCCTATGGCTGAGGGAAAGTTACCTTTTGGCGAGGGTGTTTCTATTAACAGACCTCCTTTGTTCAGTGGTATTAACTACCAATTTTGGAAAATTCTAATGAAAATTTTTATTGAATCTCTTGATAGAGGTATTTGGGATGCAATTGTGAATGACCCTTATATTCCTAAAATTGTTGTTGATGGTGTTACTATTGATAAACCTTGGTCTGAGTGAGTGAGAGCAAGAAAGCTCAGTTTGATTGTATGGCAAAGAACATCATAACCTCTGCTTTGAATATAGATGAGTTTTTCAGGGTCTCTCAATGTTTTTCAGCAAAGGAGATGTGGGATATCTTGGAGGTGACTCATGAAGGAACGAGTGATGTCAAGAGGGCAAGGAAGTATGCTCTAATTCAAGAGTATGAACTGTTTAGGATGCAAGTTGGAGAAATAATAGTTGATGTGCAGAAAAGGTTCACACATTGTGAATCATCTCATTGGGCTTGGAAAAACCTTTGACAAGGAGAAGCTGAACATCAAGTATTGAAGTGTCTGGATAGATCTTGGCAGCCAAAGGTCACTGCCATATCAGAAACAAAAGATCTCTCAACTCTGAGCACAATTGCATTGCTTGGAAAGCTAAGGGAGCATGAGTTAGAAATGAATCAATTTAAAGAGCAGGAAAATGGAGAGAAGAAGGCTAGGAGCATTGCACTCAAAACTGCAGCACTAGCAAAGGAAACCGAATTTGATTCAAGTTGTGATAGTGAGGTTGAAACACTAAATATGGTCACAAGAAAATTCAGCAAGCTCCTAAGGAGGAAAGGAAAACTAAAAAATCAGCAAGCTAAAAGGTATACCAAGAAAACTGATTTGATTTCCTCTAACCTTACTTTCTTTGGATGTGGAAAGTAGGGACACATCAAAGCTGAATGTCCAAATACGAATCACAAAGACAAGGCTGCTGCTACTGCTGCTGCTGAAAAGAAAAAATTCAGCAAGAGCAACAAAGGAAAGAGGGCATGCATAGTCTAGAAGGAGAATGATTCTACAACCAGCTGCTCATCAAAGGAGGGGGAAGAAATAAATCTGTGCCTAATGGGAAAAGAGGATTCATATGTAAGCAAAACTGCCTCATCCACTTCTGAAAATTACAGCACATTGCTTTAAGCATTCCATGAAACACATGAGGAAGCAAATAGGTTGGCTGGTGTAAATAACAGGCTCAAAGGATTGAACAACTGGCTGAAAAAGAGGGTCAGCTCATTGGAAGAAGAACTGCAAAATGTTAAAATTGATTTTGACCACCTAAATATGATTTATCAGTCTTCTTACAATAAGGGTGAGTCTAGCAAACCAGCCAAGTGTGAAAACTGTGAAGTGCTGGAAGCTAAGGTAAAATATCTTGTAAAAACTCTTCCAAACTTGCTATGGGAACAACAAATTTAAATGATGTTTTAGGTTCCCAAAATTGTGTATTTGATAAAGTTGGAATTGGATTCAAACCCATGTTTAAAAAGAAAACCAGAAAATTCAGCAGTTTTTTCAAAACTAGCAGCCAACACACCTCACACTTTCAAACTTGTTTCTATTGTTTGCACATAGGCCATACTATTAGAAGCTATAGAGCTAGACTTTATGATGTTCCAAATAGCCATATGAGGTGGATACCTAAGGGTAGTATTAACAATTCTGGACCCAAAGCCAATAGGGTACCAGGTTTTATAAAATAAATCTGTTTTGCAGGTCAAAGGGGTAGCCAGTAGGAAGCTTTGGTATTTGGACAGCGGCTGCTCCAAGCACATGATAGGAGATGCATCATTGCTCACTGGCTTGACTTTAAAACATGGAGGATATGTTACTTATGGTGACAACAACAAAGAGAAGATCATTGGCAGTGGTGACATTGGAGTCAAAGGAAGCTTAATCATTCATAATGTGCTTTTGGTGGAAGGACTAAAGTACAATCTGCTAAGCATAAGTCAGCTGTGTGACAAAGGTTTGGAGGTTACTTTCCAACCAAAAATCTACCTCATTTCCAGTAGAGATTCAAGAGATGCTCATCTTGTTGTTAAAAGAGTTAATAATGTGTACATGCTTGATTTGCATTACATCAATTCTGAAATTAATTGCTTGGTAGCTAAATGTGATGAAACATGGTTGTGGCATAGACGTATTGCTCATATTCACATGCAACATTTAACTAGAATAGCATCTAAAGAACTTGTGATTGGTTTGCCTAAACTCAAGTTTGAGAAGGACAAAGTATGTGAAGCTTGCCAAAAGGGAAAACAAACCAAAACTTCTTTTAAGCAAAAACAATTTGTTTCTACCACTAGACCTTTGGAAATGCTTCAAATAGACTTGTTTGGAACTTCTAGAACCATGAGCATAGGTGGAAACTATTATGGTATTGTAATTGTGGATGACTTTTCTAGATATACATGCACTTTGTTTTTGGTAACCAAGGATGAAGCCTTTGGTGCCTTTAACAAACTTGCAAAGATTGTTCAAAATGAGAAAATTGCACTATTGCTACCATAAAAACTGATCATGGTAAAGAATTTCAAAATGAAAGCTTTGAAAAATTTTGTGAAAAGTATGGAATTCAACATAGTTTTTTAGCTCCAAGAACTCCACAGCAAAATGGGATTGTGGAGAGGAAAAACAGGGCCTTGGAAGAGATTGCTAAAACCTTATTAAATGAAACAAATCTTCCAAAATATTTTTGGGCAGATGCAGTATGTGTTGAATAGAGTTTTAATAAGGCCTATTTTAAAGAAAACACCATATAAGCTTTTCAAAGGAAGAAAACCAAATATTTCTCATTTTAGAGTTTTTGGCTGCAAGTGTTTTTATTTTAAATAATGACAAAGATAATCTAGGCAAGTTTGATTCAAAGGCAGATGAAGGCATCTTCTTAGGTTACTCATCACATAGTCATGCATATAGAGAATATAACAAGAGAACCATGTTGATTGAGGAAACTGTGCGTATTACTTTTGATGAAACTAACCAGAAGATGCAAGATAAGTCTCAAAACAATGCAGATGATGAGGAAGTTGAAAGATTGCAAGGATTAAAGAAATCTGCAGCTGAGCAGATTGAAGACAGAATTGCAAAGCCGGATACTGCAGAAAAAGAAATTGATTTATTCGAGCATCAAATCGATTTGTCTCTGGAGTGGAGAGTACCAAGAGATCTATCCTTGGACAATGTGATTGGAGAAATTCACAAGGGTGTCTCAACCAGGAATTTTTTGAATTTATTGTGTGAAAACATGGCTTTTGTATTATAGGTTGAGCCTAAATCAATCCAAGAAGCATTGAGTGATAGCAATTGGATTAGTGTTATGCAAGAGGAGCTTAATCAATTTACAAGAAATGATGTGTGGAGGTTGGTTCCAAGAATCAGTGAGATGAATGTGATAGATACAAAATGGGTGTTCAGAAACAAGATGGACGAGCAAGGCATCATAGTGAGAAACAAAGCAAGACTAGTGGCCAAAGGTTACAATCAAGAGGAAGGCACTGACTATGATGAAACCTTTGCGCCAGTTGCAAGAATTGAAGCTGTGAGGCTGCTGCTGGCCTATGCTTGTCTTAGTGGATTCAAGCTGTTTCAAATGGATGTGAAGAGTGCATTCTTAAATGGTTTTATTAATGAAGAAGTGTATATCACTCAACCACCCGGTTTTGAAGACCACAAGCTACCTAGGCATGTCTACAAGCTCAAGAAAGCTCTTTATAGTTTAAAGCAAGCTCCTAGGCAATGGTATGAAAGGTTAAGTAATTTCTTACTCTCCAAGAGCTATGAAAGAGGTCAAGTAGATAAAACTCTCTTTATCAAAAAATCTAATAGTGATATTATTCTTGTTCAAGTGCATGTTGATGATATCATTTTTGGATCAACTAATGAATCTCTTTGTCAAGAATTTGTGTTAGATATGCGAGGGGAGTTTGAAATGTCTATGATGGGAGAGTTGAATTACTTTCTGGGGCTGCAGATTAGACAATTGAAGAATGGCACATTCTTAAGTCAATCAAAATACTGCATAGATGTTCTAAATAAGTTTGAGATGGAAGGTTGCAAAGAGGCATCAACACCAATTTCAACTAGTTGCTATCTTGATGCAGATGAACATGGGACATCAGTAGACCAAACCAAATTCAGAGGGCTAATTGGATCCTTGTTGTATCTCACTGCTAGCAGACCTGACATAACTTTTGTAGTATGCATGTGTACTAGATTTCAGGCCAATCCAAAAGAGTCTCATTTCAATGCTGCTAAAAGAATTCTCAAGTATCTCAAGGGAACCACAAATGTTGGCTTGTGGTATCCAAATGAAGCCACAATTAATCTCAAGGGCTATTCGGATCTGATTTTGTTGGATGCAAACTGGACAGAAAAAGCACAAGTGGCACTTGCCATTTACTTGGAGCAAGTCTCATCTCATGGAATAGCAAGAAGCAAGCATGTGTAGCTCTCTCAACTGGTGAAGTAGAGTATATTGTTGTAGGGAGCTGCTGTGCTCAAATTTGTTGGCTCAAACAACAACTTAGTGACTTTGGTCTTAAAGTCACCAAGGTACCCCTGTTCTGTGATAACACTAGTTCCATTAATCTCACTAAAAATCCAGTGCATCATTCTAGAACTAAGCATATTGAAATTAGGCATCATTTCATTAGAAAGCAAGTTAGTAATGGTATTTGTGAAATTAAATTCATTGAGTCTGAAAAACAATTAGCTGATTTTTTCACTAAACCACTTGCTAAGGATAGATTTAATTACTTGAGAACTAAACTAGGCATATTGGATATCTCTAACATAGCATAGCATATGAACTGCATAATATTTTGCTTACTGGAGCTAAAATAAATCTATTTATTCGAAGTTGAAATCAATTTATTTGGACCCTTGGAGCATTTTATTAAGTTTTCTATTTTTGTTACTAATGACTTGCTTAAGCTTTTTAATTCATTCTAAGTTGTCCATGGAATAAATGCAATTCGTGAAAGCAAACTCTACTGCATTGAAGAGACTCAAGCATGCAAATTACATTGATTGAAGCTTAACTTCCCAACTACTCAAGTTTGACTATCTTGAGCCACTCAAAGGACATTTGTCCTCTCTTGGTTGGAAGTCAAAAAGGTAAATTCTGAAAATTTGAATCTATGCATGCAATTATTCTGCCACTTCCCAATATAGACTACTCTTGTCCCAAAGGAGAACAAGGTAATAAACTCCAACTCATAATAGCCAATGGGTAAAAACGAAATATGTTTTTCTCTTTGTGTTTGATGCTTATATAAGTCATACTTTGGACATCTATTTTGCATATCATTCTGCATAAGCAATAGCCAATTATCAGCTACAGAACCTCTCCTTTCTCGCACAAAATCAGTTTCTTCCCATACAAAATCAGTTTCCATGGCTTCATCTAGCAACCCAAGTAAGAGAGTAAAAACACTAGGACGAGGTCCAAGACAAGTTGACAACATTGGACGTCTTGAGGCATGGTTCGCATGTGGAAACAAAGAAGAGAGGGACAAGTGCATTAATGCCTACATTACTACTTACAACAAAAAGATTGTGAATATTCCAAAATTTGTTCATCTAGAGTGGCTTGAAGAGCAACAACTCCATTGTGTTTGTGAACTGCTAGAGTTTCAAGGGCTGAAAAGATTCCTTGGCTTGACTCTAACATATATCCAAATATGGCCAAAGTGTTCTTCACCAACTTGAAAGTAAATGATGAGAAGATGGAGTCCAGAGTCAAAGGAATGAGAATGCTGGTGAGTTCATCAAGTCGGAAGTTGTGGCTAGACTGAACTGTGAAGGACTCAAGATAGGAAAAGGGAACACTGAAGAACTTGATGATTACAACAAAATCACATTTTATAGAAGTTGCTTGAGAAATCCCCAAGCTGTCACAAGAGGATTTCAAGTTGGAGGCTTGTCCTTGATGCCAAGGCTGATTGCTTTCATTGTTGGATGCATTCTCAGTCCAAGAGGACATAACCATGTTGTTCTTCATGAGGAAGATCTTATTTTAATGTACTGCATTATCAATAGAATCAAAGTTAACTGGCCATATGTCATTGCGGAACAAATGGAAAAAGCTAGAAGATTGGTTGATTACAGACTCCCATATGTGGTGCTGATTTCAAAGTTCTTTCAAAATTTTCTGATACCTCTTGAGGGGGAGGCAGTAGAGTCAGTGAAACAAACCTATGAAATGGTTGTTTTTAATACAAGACAACAATGGCAGATGGATAACACAAGGAGAAGCAGAGAATGAGGAAATGGCTGAAGAAGCTATTGGTGAAGATGCTGGACCAGCAAAACACGAAGCTGCTGGTGGTGAAGCTGGACAAGGCTCTGGATATTCCAAATTTGAGCAAATGGTGATGGATAAGTTGGATCACTTGACAGTGGAGCAAAGAAATAATCATAAATTTTATACAACACGTTTTCAACACCTTAATCTTCAAATGGGAGTTGTCCAAGATCAGTTAGGTACTATGGCAGCGTGGAATCAGCCTCATGAGTGAATATCATCTCCCATTTGATAAAGACAAAGGGGGAGAATTTGGTAGAGTATGTGAGTAGGTTGTGAGGAGGCTGCTGCTGTATACTGCTGTATGAAAGGAGGCTGCTACTGGTGTTTGTGCTATGTGTTCTATGTCATTTGCATTTGCATTTGCATTTGCATTTGCATTTTGTTTTTAGTTTAATTTCTACTACTGTTGTATTCTGTTTCATGTGTTGTTATCTATTGCTTTAGTAAAATCTAGGTGTTTGCTGTTATGTTCACTATGTTCTATATGCCATCCTGTAAGAGCAAAGTTAAATGAAAGCAGTCTATGTTCTTATGGTTTTGTGATTGAGCAAATCTGCAAATTGGTGCTATGAAACTGTCTATTGTCATAAGTTTCTTTTTATGTAGAAAAAGGCAAGATACTACTCACACACTCAGTTGTCTTCATCAAATAGGGGGAGATTGTTAGTACTCTCACAAGACTAAAGATTTGATGAAGTCAAGCAAGACAAACCAAGCAAGACAAAGCAAGCAAGCAATTGGAGGAGATTTAGGCCTTGGTCTAGTGTGAGTGAGTGTGAGCGAGTGTGAGCTTGATTGGCAAAGAACCTATGCATAGTTGAGGAGAAGTTCACCAGCACAATGGTCTAAAAGTGATTAAAAATCTAAACAAAATGAGTTAGCTAAGTTTTGGTTCAAATTGACTTCAAATACACTGCACTAGACAAAAATAAATCGATTCCAGTATACATGAAATCGATTTATTCGTGCCTTACAAAACTGAAATAACTGATTTTGAAAAACAGAATTGGGGCTTTTCTTTTATAAAAACAGCAAGGTTTCTAACATGCCCCACTTACTAAAAAAACGAAAATTGAGAATCAATTCATGAGAATACTGTGAAAAACACTTTTGGGCAATTGAGAATTTCTTGATCAAAATCAATTGGAGCTTTTTCTTGAAAAATAACTCCTGACCAACCCTGTGCCATTGGAGTTTTTCATCATTGTGCAAAGAATAACATTATTACTAGATATTATTAATATTATTTATATTTAAATAAAACTGTTGTTATTATTAATAATATTATTAACAAAATATTATTGTTGTTATTATTAATGTTATCATCATCATTATTAATATTAATATTATTAATAATTTTAATATTAGTATTATTATTAACTATAGAAATTATAATTACAATAATAATAATAATAACAATAATTATAATAAGAATGCTAATAATCATATTATGATAACAATATTGCTCTGGTTTAGTGGTAAGTTCAGTTCTGTTAACGCATGTGGGACTTGGGTTTGAATCTCACCTGGTGCACATTGTCAATAAATAAATTTTTTAAACAATATTTGTTACATACGAAATAAATCCTTGTTACATACGAAATAAATCCGTATATAAATTATATATGGCATAAATTCGTATGTAAAATTTTGTCAGTAATTTACATATGGATTTATTTCGTATGTAAATTACCTACAAGCATATTACATATGGATTTTCATCTCTATGTAAATCCGTATGTAAAATGATTACATGAGGATTTTGCTTGTATGTAATTTCAATTTTTTTTATAGTGCTAAAAGTTTACAATTTATTGTGTTGCCTTTGATTTAGAAATAATATATATATATA
>Ga0209489_106250_pt1 | contig 19406 bp, 5 predicted proteins | sample SiratrowhiteBW_FD_187527 | JGI IMG/M metagenome (GOLD analysis project Ga0209489, IMG submission 187527) | Root nodule microbial communities of legume samples collected from California, USA - Siratro white BW (SPAdes) (version 2) | ecosystem: Host-associated > Plants > Roots > Nodule | place: USA...
AACTTGCCTTATCTTGTTTTTGGTTTTCCATAATTTTCCTTTAATAAATTATGGTGGCGACTCCTCTGTTTTGAAAAAATGAAAATTATTTTTGTTCGCCGTCCCCGTCGTGACCCCGGTTGCGACACCATTGGTATCATGATATTATGCAATAATAATAATAATAAGGAATAATAAATTATAAAAAAAAATAAAAATAAATAATAATAATTAAATGATAAAATTCTAAAAGAAATAATTTATATTATATATTTAAAACTAAACCATTTATATTTTCATCTTTTTCTAAATCATTTTCTTGATTTTTTTTCCTTGATGCCTAAGATTTTTCATAAACTGACTTTGATTATTGTCGTTGTTAATGATTATAAAATTAAGTGCGACGAAACAAGTCACTCCGATATGTTTGGATTGGACTCAGCTGTTGGTCTCGTCCATTTAGGCGAGTTGTAAATCTTTACTTATCTTGTCAGTTTTTTTTTTTTTAATTTTAATATATATATATATATATATTAAAAACATACTTAATTATATAAATATTTTTTAAATTTTAATTAATATCTCTAATTTGATGAATTAAAATAATTATTATATTGTCAAAATATTTTATTATAATTAATAATTAAAATTTAATTTGTAAAATTTAATTATTTCAATTATGATATTATTATATATTTATATTTATCAAATAATATGATATAAAAAATATTTCAAATTATTTTTTATTTTTTATTTTTTAATTGAAAAAATAGGCTGGCAAGCCAACTTACCTCATATAATCTCTAATATCTTAATGTAGTAAAATTAAGCATGAGAGACTAAAAGGGACTAACAGGTTAAAAATACTAATAGTCACTCTATTCGTAAAATTATAGCATGGATCCCACTTCGCCATGCATGCATAAAACTTATATATATGAAATTTAATAATTTTTTACGGCTCAATGACTGTTAAAGATGATACACTGCTTTTATTTATTTAATATAAAATCATAGATTAAATAAACATGATTTAGAAAAATATATTTTAGGCAGTTTAAGGTACAAATTATGTTACAAGATAAACAAAATGTATGTTACAGTTAGATTTTTAACATTAATGAAATTTAAAAATGATATTTCTTACTTTTATTTTCTAATGAGATGGCTTGCTAAACTCATCAACCGGACAAACTTATTAAAAATAATCCAATTAAGAGTCTCAATTTAAAAAAAAAAAATAGCTCTACAAATTACACACTTTTCAAATCGTGGCCTTTAATGAAATGCGACACCAATCACTCCTAGGGCCAAAATGTAAACGTTCAAAGAAAATTTTATAAATGGTTACAACATGGTCCTATTTTTAGACATTTCTCTTTTATAATGAATAATTTTTCTTTCACTTGTATTAATTAATCATTTTTATATTTCGTTGGGATTTTTCAAGTCTTAGAGCACAATCGTGATTCTCCATCAGAAGTGAGAAAATCCCAACAGAAAAGTTGAATGTTTTGCTGGATAGAAGGAGATCGATCGTTGATCAAGAAGCAAGCATGAAGATGACAATGCTAGAGGAAGGTGATGATAATGAAGTGTGATAGTGAGAAGTACAAAAAAATCAAGAAGAAAACAAGAGGTAAAAGTTTTGTACTTTGAAACTAAAGTGATTTTTATTTTTTGAATCTACATATTACAACTGTCGGTTTTCTGTATATGTTAGTTTTATACTGGTTTTACCAGTAATAACAATTTTAATACCCTCCCCTCAAGGTAGATGGTGTATACTTACCATTCCAAGCTAGTCTGTGATTGCTTTGAAACTCCCACTTAGGATTTTTGTGAAAACATCTCTCAATTGATCTACAAATTTTATAGGTAGTAAATCGAAAACTTTTGCTTGAATCTTCTCCTGCACAACATGACAATCGATTTCTATGTGCTTTATGCATTTATGAAAGGTAGGATTCTATGCAATGTGACGAGTTGATTGGTTGTCACAACATAGAACAACTAGAGCAATGCTTCAAATGTTTAGGTCATCTAGAACATATTTGATCCATTGGATTTCTCACGTAACGATAGCTAAGGCCTTGTATTCTACCTCTGAGGAGGATCTGGATATTGCTGATTGTTTCTTTGATTTCCAGGAAATCAAAGGATCTACCAAAAATATACAATAGCCAGTGGTTGATCTTCTTGTCTCAGGACAAAATGCCCAATTTGAATCACTGAATGCCTTTACCTACATTTCACTATTAGGTGAAAAAAAAATCCCTTAGTAGGGTTAGCTTTAATATACCTTATAATATGTTGGATAACTTGTCGATGATGTATCGTAGGTTCCTATACAAATTGGCTAAGAAGAGGAACACCAAAGGTTATGTTTTGTCTAGTGTTGGTCAAATATAGGAGTTTTCCAATGAGTCTTCTATAAGACTCAAGATTCTACAATTTCTCTGCATCTGCAAAAATAATCTTGTTATTAGTCATAAGATGAGTAGTGTATGGTTTACTACCAATCATTCCAGTTTTAGTAAAAATGTTAAGGATATATTTCCTTTGACAAAAGTGTATTCCTCTTCGATCTAGCCACCTCTAATCCTAGGAAGTATTTGAGTTCTCCAAGGTCTTTGATCTTGAAAGAATAGTTCAATACTTCCTTAATCCTCTTTATTTCTGATAAATAGTCATCCGCAAGAATAATGTCATCCACATATACAAGAATAGCAATAAAATTGTTTTTAGTTTTTCTAAAAAAAACGAGTAATTAGATTTACATTGAATAAAATCAATATCTATGAGAAAAGAAGAAAGTTTAGCAAACCACTGTTTACTTGTTTGTTTCAGTCCTATAAAGATGTTGTGAGGTTGCATACTTGATTTCGTCTTTCTGTTTTAAAGCCTGGTGGAGGTGTCATATACACTTCTTCATTTAAGTCTCCATGTAGAAAAGCATTATCAATATCTAGTTGAGGTAAATGTCAATTCTTAGCTGCTGCAACTGCTAGGAGAATTCTTATTGTAGTAAGTAGTTTAGCATCAGGTGAAAAAGTATCTAAATAGTCATTCCCTTCCAATTGATTATATCCCTTTGCAACCAGTCGGGCTTTATATCTTTCAATAGTTTCATCTACCTTATGTTTAACTTTGTATACCCATTTACATCCAATGAGTGTCTTTCCAGTGGGTAGATTCGTAAGATATCATGTTTTATTTTATTGTAGAACTTGTATTTCCTTTTTCATAGTAGTCACCCAATTTTGATCTTGGTAGACTTCCTTAAAATTTTAAGGTTCATGAAAGGTTGATATAGCCAGAGTGTACCTCAAATGTTTTTCAGAAAGAGGTTTATAAGATAAAACTCTGCTGATATAGCATAGTTAGTGTTAAAAAATTTTGTGGAATTGGAACTGTTTACCTGATGATAATAATCTTTCAGAAATGTTATAATTCTTTTCTATCTAATAGATATTATATGTGTTTGATCATCAATTTGCTGGCTTGCATTTTGCATAGTGTCCTATTTATGATCATTGTCATCTTCACTAACATTTCTGTCAGTTTCAATTTCCAAATTGTTGTTATCAAGATTGTGGTTAAAAGGTTCCTTTAAAATATCAAAATCTCTTTGAACAATATCTTTAGTTTGTTCTTAATTGTTAAGGTTCTGAGTATAAACTATTTTATAAAATATTTTCATAAAAGATAATTCTTTTGTTTATAAAAATATCTCTATTATTGGTATCTAGTACCACATACCCTTTAATTCCAGTTTTAAATCCGAGAAAAACACATTTTCTTACCTTAAGTTCAAGTTTGGTTCTATTTCCATCAAGTGTGGAGGCAAAGCATAAAGAACCAAAGGTTTTTAAGTTAAGATACGTAGGAGGGGATTTATATATTAACTCATAAGGAGTTTTGTAGTTAATAACAATGGAAGGAAGCCTATTTATAAGGTAAACAACAACATAGGACCAATAGGCTTTAGGTAGTCCTTGAATCATAAGACTATGAGTAATGTTTAGAATATGTTTATGCTTCCTTTCAACAACAGAGTTCTGTTGAGGGGTTTCAACACAAGTCCTTTGATGTAAAATACCAAACTTATCAAAAAGAGTGCTAAAAACATCTCTTTTTCATTATCAGATCTAATAGTTTTGATATTTTGCGCAAATTGATTTTTAACATAAGTAACAAAGTTGTGTAATAAAGATCTAATTTTTTTATTTATCTTTCATGAGATATATCCAAGTATGTCTAGTATAATCATCCACTATAGTTAGAATTGAGTGATGTTTCTTTCACCTTCCCTTATATAATGTATTTCCTGCAATAAATCTAAACTTTTATTATCACCCTTAGACAACCTTTCTTTCAAATCTTTCCATAGAATCTTGACATCATCAATATAAACAATACTTTTAGTAATTTGAGGAGATAAAGTTCTTGTTATTCAAGAAAGTACCATAACATTACATCTTTTCCATGCATCAAACAAACGACTACCATTAACAGGATTTATTATACTCCCATAAACAAGTTTTAGTTTATTTTTGGATAACAGTGCACATCACATGTTTTTGCTCCATGTGTGATAATTGTTTTCATTAAGAGGTGATGAAACTAAAACTAATACCGGGCTTTCTCCAAGATGCAAATAATATGGATTAGTTGAATTTGACTCATATCAACTCCTAGCTGGGTAAGATCCATGCTTTCTTTAAAACCAAGAAAATCAAATAACCAAACTTAAAGAAAATCAAGAAAAATAACCGCAAAAACAGAGCAGACCTTAGCCTGCTCCAATACCATAATGAAATGCGAGACCTATCATTGTGAGGCCCAAAATGTAAACGTCCAAAGAAAGTTCCACTAATGTTTGCCATGTAGTCATTTTTCTATATGCTTCTCTTCTATCATAGGTAGCCTTTCTTTCACTTGTATCAATTAATCACTTTAACATTTTGCTAGGATTTCACAAGTCTTGGAGCACAGCTGTGATTCTCCATCAGCAGTGAGAGAATCCCAGCAAAGAAAGTGAATGTTTTGCTGGGTAAAAGGAGATCGCTCGTTGATCAATAAACAAGCATGAAAATAACAATACTGAAGTATGATGGTGAGAAGTACAAAAAAATAAAAAAGAAAACATAAGGTAAAAATTATGTACTTTAAAACTGAAATAAATTTTATTTTTAAAATATACATATTACAATTGTAAAAACCCATATTTATATAAATTTTTTGTATAGATTAGTTTTATACTGATTTTAATAGTAATAACAGTTTTAATACTTCAAGGACAAATCGTAGTGTATACCTTTATTTATAACTATGAGAATTTAAATTTCATAATAATTAATCATCATTTCAATATATTTTTATCATCATTTTATGTTTTATTTTAAAATTTTATTTATTATTTTTAAATGTTTAAAAAGTATTAACTTTTTTTTAGTGATCTCTTGGTTTTATTGTCATAAAACACCTTCATATTTTTCATCTATTTATTATGTATCTATTTCTTATTGTAATGAATTCAATTAGTCCAATTAATATATATGTGAGTGAATTTTTGTCATTTTTTAGAAACATAGTTAATTAAAATGGATTATAAGTTATGCGGGCCAAGAACTAAAAGGCACTCCAATATCACCTCAAAATTAAAAATTTAACCTTTACACATTGAAGATTAAACCTTAAACTCTGACTCTCTTACTTTCTTGTGAAAATTCTCCATGCATGGTAAACATAATTTGGAGAAAGCGGGGAGGAGAAAACCTTACCTTTAGCACTTAACCCTCCCAGTAATTAGTTTGAAGAAGATAGAGGTGTATTTGGAGAATAAAACTACTCTTCTAATTTTCTTTTGGTACCCCAACATCAATAAGCTCATTGTCCATCTTCCTTTTTCTCTTTTGCAACTCAAACCAAGTCTAAAACCCTTCTATTATTATTTTCCACATTTCCCCCAGATCCAAAACTATCTGAACCAATCTACATAATTTAGCTACAACCCTAAACATGCCATTGAACAAATTAAAGTTTAAGCATATACTGTATCAAACATTCATTTTTAAATTAATCCAACTTAAGTAATCACATATAAAAATAAATTCTTACAACTTTCAGATTATAAATTTATATTATTTTAAAAAGAATATATATATATCTAATAGAAATTTTTTAGTATCCTAATATGTTCAAACACTATTAATTTTATTAATTCTTTTTCTTCTTTTTCGTTGTTTTCATAAAATTTTTAATAACTACATTTTCAACTAGTTATCCATAAAACTAGTTTAGACCATGTTGTTGAAATTCAATCATAACAATACTATAGTTAAAGAGAAATGTTAAAAAAAAGTCATAATATAACATTACATATAAAAGTCAAATTAGAAAAAAAAAATCCTATTTTCATTTATTGAACAAAAACACACACACACGTATAACTCAAAATAAAAATATTATTATAATAATTACTTAGATGTAATTTTAATCTATAAGAAAAAATCCTACTATTCTCTTTTCCAGGTTGTGAAAAGCCTAAATGAGTATAGAAAAGTCTCGCATACTTGTGTGAAATTGTTTCATGAGAACAATATTTACAAATAAATATGGAAAGACACATAAAATCCAATTGTGAATACCATATTATTCTATTTTACTTTAAAAATTTTAAATTAAATATCATCTTGAATGAATGCAATACAAAAAAACAAATGTTTCAAATTTTAACGGAATATACATTTTCAAAAATTTTGCTTGTAAGACCTAACATTTTTTTTAGAGATATATTTTTATAATAAAAAAGTTAAAACCTACATATAAATTATGACATTTCATTTTCTATTATAAGTTTCATCTTTCTATAATTTCGTCTTCGAAATATTCTTTAATATTATATTTGATAAATGAGCTATTGTGATAATAAAATATATTATTTGGACGATAACCATTAATAGTAAAAGATAGTCATAGATCTTATTTTTCATTCACTTCTTCTTCCTTGTTTCAATTAGATTGTAATTAAATTCAATTAGATTGTAATTAAATGGATGTGTTGCTATTGTAAGGATTTAAACTTTGTAAATTTTAGTAGCATGGACTTATAAAAGTATACAAATATAGTTTGCTATTAGGCATATTATCTTTAAGTAAAGAAAGTAAATTATGTATTTTAAAATATATTCTTACAAAGATTCAAGTAAAAGTCTTTTTGTGACGATTTGGTGTTGACCTAATTCGAGTTTAAGGTTGGACCAAACTGATGATCTTTAAGAGCGGTGTCTAAGTATGAAAGTCCGAGGACGAAGAGGATGCCCATCTGCAAAAAATACTCTAACAAACAAGTCAAACTAGTATGTGAATGATTAAATGATCTGTAAGTGAAAGTGTATAGATTTGGATTAGATATACTCCCTAAGGATTGAAGTAGTATTTATAATATGTTAGGCTCAAGCTTAATGATTCGTTACATGGCCCATAAGAAGTGAATAACTAACTCAGTTACCAGTAAGGTCGTGTTATGCGGACTCTGTAGATTGTTAAAGAGTTATGTGAATGAGTGATGGTTGGTTGGGTTACTAGAGATTCTCAGGTATTGGATTAACCGAGCTCTGAGATTATCGGGCACGAGTAGTACAAAATGAGATATAAAAATGTTGAAAACTTGAAGTATGTTTATATGTTCAAAGAGATGGTGTTTAAAATATTTGGAACTTTATTAGAATTTTTGAAATATTTTAAACATAATATATGTGTTGTAGTCAATATTTTACACATACTATTATGAAATTTGTGTTACTATTGATGTTACTAAAGTGATGAACTACTACTTAAGCGATGAGTGTTACATTATTTAATATAACTCAATCACTAACACTAGCATAAGCGTACAAATAACATAACATAACACGTTAATCAAACTATTCCTTGAGCCTTGAACAAAAGATATGTTGAGACAATTATCTTTTTTCTAGATAAAAAAATGTTACTTAGACATTGAGCTGATGATGGTACATAAAGTTTTTGGAAGACGTTACACCATGCAACTATATACTTATACTAAAATGATGAGTTGATCACTCAAACATTAAAGAGGTAATATACTTGATATTTAGAACATATTGGATTATATCACAACATCTTCTCACTCAAGTGTTAGTATAAAGTTTGAACAATAAGGAAAAACGATATTTATTTAGATAACAAAAGAATGCTTAGAGTGATAAGTTTTAAATCAATTCTATCTTTTATAAAGTAATTGTTGTTCAAGTCATAAGATCACTTAGGTAAAAAATCTTCCTTTATGAGAATGAGCCGATCTTAATTTGTTTTTAATTATATTTCAAAAGTTATATATATAATCAATATTTAATATTCTTATTTTACTCTTAATTATATTTAGAATTAAAAAATAAAAATAAAAATAATCTTTTCAAATACTAAAAGTGCCTAATATATAATAATAATAATAATAATAATAATAATTTTATCTACCGTAATGTTTGCATGCACTAACAAGTAAATCCTTATAATATAGTGAAAATAAAAAAATGCATGGGATAATTTATATATATAGACAATTTTACAAACATGAGATTTCAAGATACCTATATGTATTCTTAAGTTTAATAATTTTATATTCATCAAAATTGAGGTTAATAAGTATTTCATCTAGGTCAAGAAATGTATTTAGGACTAAAAATATAATTGGAGTATAAAAAGTGATTCTCTCACGAGTCAGAATCGAGTGACACGAGTCTATTATCGTGAAAATAGTAAATTGTCCACTATATAAAGAAAAATGATCCAAATAATTTTATTTAAGAAGAAATCTTAATAAAAACTACATGTTCTTTGTAACTATTGTTTAAATATGAATGTCTCTTTAAAAAATAAATCCGTAATATTTGATACTAAATTATTAGTTAAAACAAAAGTTGGTTAATATTTAATATCATAATATAATCACGAGAAAAAAATAAAATAATAAGTATAAGATGATTGAAAGAGAACAAGACAATTTGTATTTGAATATTATTTTTAACGACAAAAACATAACAAAATTATAAAATTTTTCTTAATCTTAATAATATTATTTTAATAAACTTTAGATTGAAATAATATATATTTAAAAATGCTTTTCCCCAAATTATAATTCATGTAATAAGAAAATTTGAATTGTTATTTTTAAAATGATATTTTAAAACTTATTTAATCGGAAAGGTTAAAATTCTTTACCCAAATACAACCCTAGTATATGGTACACAAAAGATAATCCGTGTGTCAAATTTGGCACCTAGCATCACATGATTTTCCGCCATAGGCGAAGTTTTGAACTAGCAGCGTTTTAATGAAAAGTAGAAAATGTACATGATAAGGTGAAATAGTTTTGCGGTATCTTAGAGAAAGTCCCATGAATAAGAATAAGGGCACGCTGCCAAAACTCTAGGTTAGGTTGCGGATACTAATTCGTAGACTCAGAAAAAATAAATATATATATAAAAAAAAAAAAAAAAAACGCTAGCGAAGTAACGCACGCTAGGGCTCTTAGTATACGCAAAGCGGTGGGCGGTATTATAGTGCCAATGTTGTTGTTAACGAAACGGTCATACTCTCTATCTTTCTTTTCCTCTTTCATTATCTGCCCTACACGTGTCCCACATCTTCAACAACAACGCGTTTCTCTTTCCTTTAACCAAAACGCCACCGTTTCCCAGCAATAGCCTCTCTCCCATCCACGATGGATGTTGACGTGTACGGTGATGAGTTGTGCACAGGACTATACAATTCAATGTGTTTTCCAAAGTCAGATGCAGTTGAACTGCTCCCAGAGCAGGGTAATTTCGTCACAATACAAAATAAACTTCTTTAATGTCCATAGTTTATCAACACGCCAAATAAGTTTTAGAAAAAATAAAAATACTACAAACGGTGTATTATAATATATATTTTTAACTCAATTATTGAATATTTATATATTATCTTATATATATTATATTAAGATTTTTTTTAAAATTATCCAAATCTTCTACAACTAAATCAATCTTAGTGGATTATTTCCGGATTGAATGATAATTACTTCGGACGTAGTACATTTAATTTGTATTATTTCTAGTATACGTTTAATAAATTATAGTGATATGATACGAATCAAAATCATATCAAATGGGAACAAAATAATTCTGGTATCTAATAAGTTTGAGTTTAAATGGTATTATTAATGAATTTTTAAAATGTTTAATTAGTTAGAAATAGTCTGGTAGATTTTATTTTTACGACGATAATAATTGCTAAATTAAAGGAATCAATTTCATTTGAGATTGGATTCGTTGAATTTTAGAAATATTCTTAAGTCTGGGTAACATGATAAATATAATAAATAATTATTAGATTTTGAGTTACTTCCGAACAGAAAGAGGAGGGAAAAATGAATTAATGATGACGTAAAACGTAGTTACAGTTTTAACGTCCCTAAGTTAAATGGTATTTTGGTAATTTGGGTGGTAACTCCACCAGGTCGCAAGATGCGGACGCCATTTGAACGTTCTTACATTACAAGTGAAAAATACTGTATCTCAATGCAAAAATAAAATAAAATATTATTTATACAATTTAAATAAAAAAATGGGGAAAAGCAAAGAAACAAAAACAAGGCAAAAACCTCAGTTGCGGAAAGAAACATAATCTGGAATTCTTGAAGCAAATTAATCGTTTGCGGTTGCTTTGTTCCTCCTCTCGCAGGTAACTCAATCCTTATCTTTTCTGTTTCGTTCTTTCTCTCTTTAGAAGATTCCACTTCAACGCTGTGTTTCCTCGCGTTTTGATTTCACCAAATTTCTTATTCGGAACTGGGTCTTTATCTTTTCAATTATTGCTAAGGGGTTTGATTCGTGTGATTTATCCCCCTTCTTTCCTTAATTTTACTTTTCTGTGCTGAAGGATTTTTTCCCAAACTCAAAATTCATGGTAAATGATGCCTAATTGTTGATTATTTTTGCATGTTGATATTGATCGGCACCCTTTTCCGTGTATGGCATAATCCCTGTAAATTTATTAGGAAACGGATTATGGGATCTCTGTAATTAATTTTGCTCTGTTACTGTTTTTTTTTTTTTTTTTTTTTTTTTTTTTTTTTTAGATTGGTAAATCAGATCCATGTTGGGGTAATTTATGAATGCTGTTATTTCGCTTCCCGTTAGCAATAACCTTATTACCCCATTTTAGGATTTTAGGGTTTTGTTTAAAAGGGAAACTTGTTTTGAAGAATTACGCCATTCATAACAATATATATGATTTTATATGATTTTTTTTTTGTGAAGGTTTTAATTTTTTTGACCTTGACTTGAAAGGGGTTCTTATATATTTGCGTGTTTTTTGCTATCCGGTTGTGTTCGGGCAGATGGTTAGGGGAGGAAGATTTAGTGGCAAACGCAATTTCAGAAAAAGGGTTCGGTCAAAGGAGGGAGGTTCCGATGATTCGGATGAGGACTATGTGGTTTCAGATGATGGCAGAGAGGTATCTGACTATTATTGCTCCTCTGATGGATGTGCATCAGAGGAAAGCTTTGGGAGTTTTTTGGGAGAGGAGGATGAGGAATTTCAAACGGTGAGGAATTTCAATAGATCTAAGGCTAAAAAAGGCACCGCTAGTAAGCGGAAAAATGCAAGTAAAAACTCGCACAAGGGAGGAAGGATTAAATATGCAGAAGAGGAGGAGGAGGTGGAAGAAGAGGAAGATGAAGAGGAAGAAGAAGAAGAAGATGATGAAGAATACAAAGTGGAGGAGGAGGAGGAAATTCAAGAAGTGAGGAATTTAAATAGACCAAAGGAAAAAAATGGTGTATGCAGTAGGAAAAGAAGTGCAGGTAAAATATCCCCAAAGAGGGGAAGGAAAATACACACAGAACAACTGGAAGAGGAGGAAGAAGTCAAACTGGAGGAGGAGGAGGAGGAAGAGAGGGAAAAGGTGGACGAAGGTGGAGATGAGGAAGAGGAGGAGGGAGATAGAGATGGAGAGGATGAAGATTTTGACTATGGGGATGAGGATGATGAGTTTTTGCCTGAGGAAGAAGATTATTCAGATGATGAAGAGGAAATGAGAGGGAGAAAGAAGAACAATGATAGCATGAAAATGGTCAAGAAGGTTTTTCAGAAGAAAAGGTCCTCTGTAGTTTCGACTAGAGGTAGAAAAAGGCAGAGTTCTAGAGCATCAAAGAAGCCCTTGAGAAAGAAAAGAAGAAAGAATGGGAGGTTAAGGAAGAAAGTAAGATGTGAAGATGAAGATGAAGATGATTTTATAGATAATAGCCCAACCATGAGGACAAGTAGGAGAAAACGGGGCCAGAAGAGAAAAAGGGTACTTCTTTCAGATTCAGAATACGCATCTTCTGGATCGTCTGATTTTGAGTTTACCATATCTGAAGAAGAGAGAGAACAGGTGAGAGAAGCCAAGAAATTGTGCGGAAATTTGAGAAATAACTTAAGGAGTTCATCCCATCTAATAAACAATGAAGAGGTTGCTGTCCATGAGGAACAAATTCAGTTGCGGAAACCACCAGGTCGGAAGGGTAAGGAAAAGATAGAAGAACCTCAAGGAAGAAAGGGTAAGGAAAAGGTGGAGGATTTGAAAAGTGAGATGGGCAAGCAAGTGTGTGGGATTTGTCTATCTGAAGAAGATAAAAGAAGAGTTAGAGGAGTACTAAATTGTTGCACTCACTTCTTTTGTTTTGCTTGCATTATGGAGTGGGCAAAGGTGGAATCTCGTTGCCCTTTGTGTAAGCAGAGATTCAAAACAATTAGCAAGCCTGCACGGTCAACCACAGGGATTGATTTAAGAGAAGTGGTGATACAAGTCCCTGAACGTGACCAGGTATTTGAATTCTTCCTCGTAGCTTTTATATTTTTTTTAAATTTATTGCTCCTAATGAATATATTTTGATTTCATATGCAGGTTTATCAGCCCTCTGAAGAAGAACTCAGGAGCTATATTGATCCATATGAATATGTTATGTGTTCAGAGTGTCATCAAGGTGGAGATGATGGCCTCATGCTACTATGTGATATCTGTGATTCCCCTGCACACACATATTGTGTTGGTTTGGGGCGGGAAGTTCCTGAAGGTAATTGGTATTGTGATGGCTGTAGACCAGTCTCTCTGGGATCTTCAAGCTCCCAAGTTCAAGAAGGTGTGGCTGATCCAAGGGTGACAATCCAGAACCTTCCTGTTAGACCACCCCCTGGTCTACATGTACGAGAAAGTATAGACCTCAACATGATTTCGTCACCCCGTGCAGCTTTTAATCAAGGTTTTGGGCTTCTTCCATCTTCTAGATTTAGTGGCAGAAGTGTTGAAGGATCTTCTCCTGTATCTGGAGGAGCACCAACGTTATCAGAGAGACGCTGGATACACCGTCAAATTCAACAATTACTTTCAATAGATAGGATGACTTCTACACCTGGCAGAACAACCAATGGTATTTCAGCTACCAGTTCAACTAGTAACTTATATAGCTCTCAAATTGATCAAAGTAGGGGAACCGCCACTCTTAATGCAAGGACGCAGGAGGTGGGAACATCATACCACACATTTTTTGATGACAGGTTATGCAACAATACCTCTCCACTAATGCAGAGTGGGCCATTATGGCCTGGACTTATGGGGACACCCCCAGTACCAGATTGTGAACAAGTTCATCAGTTCAACAGATCAAACATTGTCCCTGATGATGGCTTATCCTCTGCTGTCAGAGAAGAGTCTAACTTTCACACTGCGAAGGAGCAGTTGCAGTCGATGGTTAAAAGTCACCTGAAAAGCTTGTCTCAAAATATTGATTTAGGTCAGTATTGCTTTTTCTTCTCAGTTACAGTTTTTTTTTTTTTTTTGTTTCTGCCACTTTTTTCTCGTTCATGATATGGGGAGGGAGGGGGATTTTTGCTACATTTGGGACTCGAATACATAAAGTGGGGCCTTCCAGTCTATCAAACCTCAGGGCCCGGATCATTACGAAATTCAGGACAGACTTTTCTGTCTGTGAAGAGAACCTTCACATAAGCACTGGAATAGTTTTCCATCATGATATCTAACAACAGGGAAATTGCATCATGGTTCCATTGAAGGGTTTTTTGCTCATTTCCTTGCTTTCATAGAAAAATCAAAATTCTTTTTATCCTTTTGATTCAGGCCACAGTACTTTCAAGGATATTGCAAGGAGTTCTATGCACACCATACTAGCAGCTTGTGATCTTGAGCACAAGAACAGTGAAGTTTGCAATGTGGCTCCTCCGTCTGCTTGTCCGCACATGGAACTAATGGCTGGCGGGCCAACGAGTCTGATTAAAGGTTGCTGCTCATCGTGCTTTGATTCTTTTGTAGGAGATGTGGTGAAGAGAGTTTTGGACACAAGAGTTTCGTCCCAGTGGTTACGATTAGGTCTATAGGCATGAAATTGTTGCAATGTGTCCAAAGACACCTTTTTTGTTAGTTCAGAAAAGACAAGAACATTTCATTTACCTGTTTATAGATATCACATCAATATGATTCACTCTACCTCTGAACAGAAAGGCTGCTGCTTCTAACATTTTACTTGTTTAACTGGGCATACAGATACCTGTTGAATGAAAATGGGCAATGTGAAAGATTTATAGTGAAAGTTATTTAGTATGTTTGGTTAAATATAAATGCGGAAGATACTATATATATATAAATTCAAATCCTGATAAAAAAAATTTGTAACTAGTATAATTTAATTCACAGCTTATTTAAAGGCGATCTCGACGACTATTTACATTTCGTGTCAGACATTCGGTTTACAACGTTGGGTTTACACTATGTCGGTAACCTCGCTGTGGTTTCGTCTGCCAAAGTGGATTATTTTTCTTTTACTTATACAAACATTCGCGTTAATTCCTAATTCCTTTTATGTTTACACAAGCCGCGCCAATTGTGCCTCTCGTTATTTTCAGAATGAAATTCTAATCTTCATCTATTTTGTTTTGTTTTTCTTTCTCATAGAAAGGAAGCATGTGACTTGCTGGCACATAGTACGTACTAAGTTGGGATACCCCGTTGTTTATTGTGATTTTGATGAATCACCATAAAATATTAAAATTTCAAGCACAATGCAATTACCGGTAGGAAAGGATCCTTTTCATTTAAGCTTTATGATCTGAGATTAAAGGAGATGATAAAACTCTTGAACTAAAAAAACATAAGTTCACATATAAAACATAAATTACATTCATTTTCTACTACTTATTCCCACTCTGATCAAATACATAGACAATTTCACGAGGCAAACCATACATTCCAGGTACGCATGTGAATTACCCACTACTGAAGCAGCCATCTCCATCAATTTCCTTCATAAATTGTCATCAAGTATGGTGGACAGCAACAGCCCTTGAACAAACTCGCATCTTTTTGCCTTCTCCTCCTTATCCTTAACTGACAAGGTTGATGTCTCCACATTTCTAAACAGAAAGAGTAGACACATTAGACACCAGAAGATGCAATTAAGACAATCAAACGTGCCACTTGATTTGTTATTGTTAAATATTATGCCCTTAGCAAACATTGTTTTGCAACAAAGCACTAAATTGATTGGCTGAGGAGGTGAAAGGTCATAGGAAGTAGACGTATTGATTAGAAAACAATCTAGAAAAAAAAAATTGAGATAAAGCAAATAGAATGTTCAACTGAATTGGGCAATGCAGCTATCAATAAACTCAAGCAAATGAAACAATGCCAGTATCACATGGTTGGCACTAGTGGGAGAGTGGACAGGGTGGTCGAAAATCATCTCAGTGGAAAATTCTTATCCAAAATGTCACAATATTAGAGTGATACAAGACAGTTTCTAAACTTCTAATATAAGTACAATAAATGGAAACAGTAGGCAACCAACCGCACCAGGAATACTTTTGCAATATTGAGCAAAATTCCATGAAGAGGAAGTAGAAGTTTTCTGAAAAAGAAATAGAACTGAAACAGATATACCTTGTTGACACACTCTCATCTGAGCCTTTTTTCGATGATCTTGCCTCAGTGTGTAAGTGAGGTTGAGAGCTGGTATGTTCATTAGCTAAAGGCAGTATAAATGACGACAACAGTGGATCAGCTGCATTAGATGAGGACACTATACATGAAGATCCACCAAAAAGGGACTGCAAATTTCCTTCTCGTAGCTCCTTCCTCAATAATGATAGTGTTGAATAAGATCCGCCTTTCCGTGATTTCCTTTTTCGCTGCATGTATTCACTGGTTAAGAAAATCAATCAAGTAAAAGGGTTGGGTTTAAATGTAAATTTGCTTTGTTGTCTTCAATTTTACTTGACTATCCTTTTTTTAAAGTATACATTTAGGCAAAAATTTCCATAATGTAAAAAAAGTTAACACGGTGAATGCTCAATGAACTTGCAATTAAGTAAAAAATTTTGTGCTAATAACCATTTAAGAATTAACACAACCAATTTAACTTCTTAAAAAAAGGATATCTTAAATATACTCCCATGTTGTAGAGTTATATGTGCTACCATATCAACCCCCACCCTCAATGCACAAACTGGACATACCTGCACACAGAAATGATAGAATCAGAAAAACCATTGAATGACTTAATTAAGAACAATTTCACTTTGTTTCTAATAATATTAGTCTCAAAATAAAAATTGACTTTACCAATACGAAATGGAGGGGAAAAGGTATATAGAAATGAACAAAAACTTAAGGCTATTCACTATTTATGCATCGATCAGACAGAAAATACTATAATGCTTCTAAATTGCACAGAAAATCGGTAGAAGGCAAAAGAAAATAGTCATCATACCCCATTTTTTGCTTCCATTGGATGTTCTTCGTCAATGTGGCAGCATAATCCAACAATGTCAAAGTACTCGGAGCAAAATGGGCAGAGAAACTCCTCCCTTATATCATCGTCCCCCTCATTTTCATCGAAACCCATGAACATGTCTATATTCACAAAAATCAATATTAGATACTCGAAAATAAACAAACACCAGAACTAGAACAATCCCAGAAGCTCCTCTGCAGTAAATCCACACCAATTAAAATCACAACATGATAAATTCTAATCTCAGGTAATAGCATAGCTAACCAATATATTCACATCACAAATCCAAATTATCCCTACCATCATAGTCACCCCGCGCCACAGAAAACGAGGCACCGAATAGCAGCTTGAGCTACGCTTTTCACAAAATATTATTTTAATCAGGCTTCCAATTTCATGAAATTCCCCATTCCCTACCCAGTATCAATAATCCAAACCCATCAAACAACCATTAAAATCAACAACAACAACAACCAGCTGAACAATTTTCAGGAAAATCAAATTTTCACGCTATGCCCCTATTTTCCCTCCCCGTACATACATCGAGAAATCGAAAATCCAACCCCCACACCCATACCCCTGTAAGTTGTAACAACTTAGAATTTTGTTTGACAGGGACCTCGTCCTGAATAGGAGAAGGAGAAAGCGAAGAAAGGGGGAAAATGAATTGGATTGGGGGAAGTTGAGACGGCGAACCTGATCGAGATTGGAGAGCGGATTGGTAGCGCCTAGAGGCGGAAGAGAGACGAGCACTCCATGTGGAATCACCGTCCATGGCTGGGCTCTGTTTGTGTATGTTCCGATTGTGATCTCGATTAGGATTAGGGTTTTGGTGGAGGAAGCGAAAGTGAGACAGTGAGAGAGAGAGAGAGAGAGAGAGAGAGAGAGAGAGAGAGAGAGAGAGAGAGAGAGAGAGAGAGAGAGAGAGAGAGAGAGAGAGAAAGAGAGAGATGAGAAGGAACAACACAACGATGCCGCTGAGGGGAGGACAGAAGGAGCAAAAGGGAAATCTTACTGCATTTTCCTCCTTTCATTTATATCCAGTTTTTCATTTTCTTTTTTCTTTTTATTTTAATTTCACTTTTTTTTTTTTCTCAACTTCCCACGTCAGCAACAACAAGAAGAAGAAGAAGGGTCCTATGTACAGACTTCAAAGTCCAGCAAACTCTACATTGGAATGCACCAACCATGTCTGACTCCTAAGTGCGGTTAAATAATATGTAATACATTAAAATACAATAATTAATCATCTAAACTAGTTTAACCTAACTATACTTCTTCTCTACTTGAATATCAATAATTATTTATTTAGTGCTTTTTCCATTACTTTTTACTATTTATTTTTGAAATTAATAGTATACAACAACTGATAAATCCAATCATTTACTTAATCTTGATAAAAATAGGTATGAGAAATTATAATATAGTTTACAAAATACTAATAAATGTTGCTTCAGACATTGAAAATAATACATAAATTATGTCGAAAAAATAACACATAAATAGAATAAAAATCTTTCCAATAGTCTGATAATAAAAAATATTTTTCATCAGAACTTAATATTATGAATAAAAATCATTAAAAATAAAACCAAAGTTATGTCTGTCATATATGAAAATATTATTTTATATTTGATTTAATTAAATTAAAAAATTGAAGAAATGAAATCATGCATTCATTGAATGTCGTTTTTATTTTCTTATGTTGTACCCAGAAAAAATACACTTATATAATAAGAATTAAGCCATAAAGCATAGTTTTTTGAGCATTGACGTTTAGAAAATTACACCAACTATAAACCGTAATTCGTTATAGCCAAACGTAATTAGCTATGCTTTTTCTTACAAGTAATAACTTAAAAGTAATAAAACGATTTTCTTATTCTTACATCTCTTTCTTTTCTATTTTTAATTCTCACTCTTAACAGTCAGCACCAAGAAAACATCACGTTAATCGGATCAACCAAAGACTGAACAGCTAATGGTCGAAAAATGGCATGTATTCTAACTGCAGTAGTTATAGTTGTTACCTCGATTCGTATTTATGAAAACGTGTCTAACTATTTTATTATTTTGTATGGTTAACATTTTAATAAATATTTTTAAATACACAATTTATATTATAACTAAACTTAAAATTATTTAGAATTATCTTTTAATATACAAATTATATATTATAATTTATAGTGAATAATCTCAATTATATTATAATATCTTTTAATTATATATTTTTTAAAATATTGAAAAAAATTAAATATAAAAGCATAAACTATGATAGATAAATAATTATAAACATAAAAATAATATATACTCAACGGACTTTTTAAAATGAGTATGATCTTTTCAATTTAAAAGTTAGTCAACACAAGTAGAATAAACATCTAAATTGTTGATATATTGACTAAGAAAAATCATGTTTTAGATTATCGAAAAATTTATTGTCATATATTTAAGTTTTTTAGTAGTCAATTTTTAATAGAAGTCAACATCAATAATTAAGAATTATATATATATATATATATATATATATATATATATATATATATATATATATATATATATATATAT
>Ga0209489_106251_pt1 | contig 19405 bp, 7 predicted proteins | sample SiratrowhiteBW_FD_187527 | JGI IMG/M metagenome (GOLD analysis project Ga0209489, IMG submission 187527) | Root nodule microbial communities of legume samples collected from California, USA - Siratro white BW (SPAdes) (version 2) | ecosystem: Host-associated > Plants > Roots > Nodule | place: USA...
TATATATATATATATATATATATTATAATCAATTCCTAAAGTAATTTAAAATATATCCCTATCACTATAAATTAAAAGAATATTTACAAAATTATACAATCATCTTAAAGTAATTTAAAACAACATAAATCTTGTTTAGTTAAGAGCATCTCAGAACTTTAGTTGCAATATCATATACTGTTAACACACTATCATAATAGAATTAAAACAAAAACACCAACAAACACCAAAAAGTAAGTAAGCTAGCCATTTAAAACTCTTCCAAATCAATAAAATAAATAATCTTAAAACTTTCCACATATCTTATTTTACATTCTAAATAATTTATTAGATATCTATAAAATTCACATCAACTCACAAAATTATTATGCATAGACACTTGATTCTACTTCTAAAAAATTCGTGCACTGAATCAGACCCATAAATTTGCACATGTCATACAACTTGGCCAGATGTGAATCTACACACCCCATACAATAACTCAATCTTAGAAAAAGGTTAGTACATATGATCTTTTCTGATCAGCTATATTTCAAACCGTATTTATCCAGTTTGAACTTCTTTCGACTCTCATCACCCTGGTAATTTTCATCTATTTGATTCTAATACACTAATAGAGTTAATATACCTCCTTATTGATCAAATCCTTAAACAATGTACAACTTAAAATATCAACACATGTATTTTCTTATCTAAAAATACTATGTCTTGATCAAGCACCACAAAAATCAACTTCAGAACATACAAAATTTACTTTTAACACATGTAACTTTACTTACAAACTCAGTTCTCATTCATTTCATACTTATTCAAGACATCTCCACTTTAGATCCAATATTATTGAATTCACACTTAATAAAAATAAGTAATTACAATGTCTATAAGCAACTAAGAATAATAAGAGTTGCATAATATAGCATGTATAAGTAAATGAAAATAAAGAATTCCAAAATAGAGTTAGGCCTGACACAGGATAGTGGAACTTGGTGTGATACTAACCCGAGAGCATCCTTCCCCTAAATGCACTTGATCGAAGAACATGAATCCAACGCGAGTCACACTCAAGAGCACTAGTCACGAAATGCACCGGTACATTTGAGATGGCGCTATAAAAATTGACTTCGTTTATATCATGTCAAAAACCAGTCCATTTCAACTATCAATTATCTCGAAACAATTATCTAATTTCAAACATTACATTTGCCTATATCAACACATTCAAGAAATCTTTCAACATCAAATTGAATATATAAAACATCCATCCATATAGAAATCTCATTCATTTCATACTTATTCAAGACATCTCCACTTTAGATCCAATATTATCAAATTCACACTTAATAAAAACAAGTAATTACAATGTTTATAAGCAACTAAGAACAATAAGAGTTGCATAATATAACATGTATAAGTGAATGAAAATAAAGAATTCTAAAATAGAGTTAGGCCTGACACAGGGTAGTGGAACCTGGAGCGATACTAACCGAGACCATCCTTCTCCTAAATGCACTTGATCCAAGAACATTCGCCCAACGCGGGTCACACTTAAGAGCACTAGTCATGAAATGCACCTGGTGCATTTGAGATGGCGCTATAAAAATTGACTTTGTTTATATCATGTCAAAAACCAGTCCATTTCAACTATAAATTATCTCGAAACAATTATCTAATTTCAAACATTACATTTGCCTATATCAACACATTCAAGAAGTCTTTCAACATCAAACTGAATATATAAAACATCCATCCATAAAAAAACTATTATCTTTATATAATCAAATCTCACACAATAATAGTCATTCAAGACCAATCAAAACCTATAAGAAAGTTTGAAACATGGTGACCATGTAACCCCCACATCCAGGTCTTGTAACCCAGTGTTCTATTGAGAAATTTTAAAAGTTAGCTTCACTTACCTGAATAGAAGCAGAGACACTTATAGAGTTCCAAAAATCTATGAAGCACACATTTAGCCTAACCTACACCACAAAGTTTCTAGGTAATGATCAAAATTCATTACTAAGATATTGAAATGACATAAACTCATCCTAAAGTCTCAGAATACACATGCAAGCCATTATACTAAGCTAACTAGATATATTTGAAAACTGACTCAAGAAAAAAATGAGCATAATTGAACTTATTTTAAGCAAATTTTTTATTAAAAAATTTTGTTCTGATTATTGTCACGAGTCTAATGGTAGACTCTGATCGTCAATATGATTATTGACAGAAGGAGTCAGAAACTTAAAGAAAAAAATAGAGAAAACTAAAAAAAAACTATTTTAGAAAGATGGTGGTCAAATTAAAATAAAATCTGAATAACTGAATTTCTATTTATATAAACCTTTTATTAAAATAATAAAATATTCATATGTTATTTTAATTATATCATTTCTATTATATAAAAATTTATAGGTTCTTACCTTTGATAAACTAGATTATAAGTTGGTATATAAATATATAAAGACATAAAATGATATAAGTATGTAAATTTTATTATGTAAATGAAATTTGTGTTTTTTAAAGACAAAAATATATTATTATTTTTTAATTCTTTTATTTATTTTTTAAAGTTTTATATTAGACAAGTTATTTTATTTGAATGAGTTGATATGATAAGTATTAATTAAAATTATTTTTTATTTATTTTCATAAATTTAAATTTTTTATTACTGAATTTGTTTTATAAAATTTTTACTAAATGTAATTTTTACCCAACATTATATAGCAACACATTATTTACTTCAACTTATAATCTCGGTGTTTTATTTAAATTACATAAAAAATTAAAATGTAATTCAACAAATACTAAAATTAGCACATTATTTGTTTAATATTGAGATAAATAATAATATATTAAAAAATATTAAAATATAACAAACAATAAAAAAATAAATAAGCTATAAATTAAAATATCTAACTTAACGTAATAAACCTGCAGTATCAAAATATTTATTATATTCTATATGTCATCTCACCAACAAACCAACCTTGTGAGAAGAGAGACCTACATAACCAAATGATGGAAAGTTCATCACAGTTATTGTCCCCTGCTATGGAAATTTTACAGTATGAAAGGGTAGGTTGGTCAACACACAATAGTTGAAATTGGTTGTCTCAGACAAAAAGAAAAAATTGAATGTATAGTCCTAATCAATCAGTTTTATTGTATTTTTTTTTTACCCTTTTAACATTCTATCTAATTAAATAAAATATACAATTTTCAATTTAAATAGAATCACGTGATGAAATTAAAATAACAACCTATTTATGTTCCTTCCTTGTGTGGTCAAGAAGAAAATCCAATCACCAATAAAAAATATCCTTATATAAGATTTTCAAAAAGTAAATACTCAAAAGACATTGTTTTGGTTGATAGGTATCTTAATAAAATCTTATTGTAAAAGAACTCTTTAATCATTAGTCTTTTTACATATAATTCCTTTTTTATATGAGATTTGTAGTAAAACTTCACTTCAATGGTAATTTTTTCACCTCTTCAAAGTTGTACTTCTAGTCAAAGTGTAAGTAGGTTCTTGTCAGTGACAAGTTACTCACTTGCCAAACCCTTGCCTCTATAGTCTAAGTTTTTGATGATCTACAGTGGATTCTTTAACTGTGACAAGTTAGTCATAACGAAACTGTTTATTCCCTCGTTACATGTTCAACTTTAGTATGATAAAATATACATCAATGTGATAATGCTATTAAAAAAAATTAAAGATAACAAAGTATATAATGAATAATACACTCAAGCATATCAATATAATATTAGAAAGTAAAATAATATTTTAATAGTTATGCACTCAAAGTGCAAAAAGCAATTTTACATACCAATCCCAAACACTGACCAAAATCACTTTAAGCACAACACATAACACCTAAAGCTGTAATAATACCTTTATGAATAAGTGAATTTCAATTACACAAAGCTATTTATATAGAGAGACCAATTCCCAAATTAGATATTCAAAAAGCATCTTAACTACATTACTACATCACATGTAACACTCCAAAAATTATTATACCATATAGTATATCCAAATGAGCAGTTAAAATATAATACATAATATAGATATATACAAATATATTCTTTCATACTGTACTTTAAAAAATTATCTTTTTTATAAAAAATTAAAACATAACTAATTATATTTATATATATAAAATAAGAAATTTTTAAAAATATTTTAAAACTGCAACTGACTCAAGCAGAAGCATCTTTCACAGTATCTTCTACAACATTACATGTTTCCCATGTATAACACGGTCATCACAGATATAAACAAATACACAACACAAACAAGAAATGATAAGCTAGTAATTCAAAATATCTTAATTAATCTCAAATAATAACGAGTACACATCATTTAATACATAGATATCAATTGACAACATCTATCATCCAACTCAAGACATCACATAATATAGACAGACTCAAACTACTTCCAAAAGACTCGTGCATTGAATAGACCCCCGAGATTTCCATATGTCATACTACCCACAATATATGTTTCTCATCTCATCACCATTAATCTTATATGACTGGGTAATCCATATGGCTATCCTGACCAACCCTCTTTCAAGCTGCATCTTTAGTTATATAAACCTCATTCGACTCTCACCACCTAGTAATATTCATCTGTTTGATTCCTATTACTAGTAAAGTCAGGATATCAATCGTTAACCAGTCCTTAGACAATGCACATCCTATTTTCTTGAAAACACAATGCCTACACATCACATATAATTCATATCATACATCATCAATTTTCATTCATCTAATCATTTACTTTCCATTCAATTCCAATAATCTCAAGAAAACTTCACCACTTTATATAATTGCACAATATCAGATACAATTCCTCAATCAATCATTCATAAAGACATTCACAGGTCATACCTATCAAAGTCTCATCACAAGTCATAATCAATCCATCAAACAATAATCAAAAGTTCTCACATGCTACTTTCTAATATCATTACTCAAATCAGGTCAATTAATCACACCACATCAAGATAAACAATCAAACTCATTCAGTGTTCAAGGACCAGTCAGACCTGTAAGAAAGACTTGAGCATTAATAATCACATATTCAAGTCTTCTATCATAAAGTTTTATTTGAAAGTAACTAACTAGTATAAAAAACAAGTTACTAGCTTTCCTTACCTGATCATGATCTTCACAACAGTTTCTCCAATACCCAACAGGGATACTAATCCCAAACTCTAGAGATTCTGTTTGAAAATTTGGTCAGATAAAAATGATCCTTAACTCTTTGGCTACTGCAAGGTGTGGTCGGATTCAAAACCAGATGAAGTATGGAGAAAAGATTTGAAATAGAAGTTTGGGAATAGGAGAGAGAAGTTTGAAGCTGCAGTTCGGAGTGTGATAATTAGAGGTGTAGAGGCTATATGGTTTGTTTTCGCTAAAAAAAATTACATGGGTTACATCACATACCTTCCATTCTATAATAAAAATTGAAACTTTAACACCAATAAATTTTAATTACTAGTTAGTTTCAAGAAATTGCTATATATATAATTATACGAAGTACTGTAAATAATTATAAGAAGGAAGCATATTTATGGAGTAAAAGAGACTAATAATTTTCTTTATCAATATTTTCAATATAGTGTGGGGTGTTATTGAGTTTGAACAATTTGTCTACAAATATCTTCTTAAAGCATTAGTCAATTTAATTTTAAGTAATCTTTCATCAACATAGAACATATTTAATTTAATTATAACTCCAAAGCAACTTTATTGAGAATAAAACCCTCAACATGGTGATAGAAGAGTTACCTTAACACTTAAAGCAACAATGATATATGTTTTTTTAGTTATCATATTTTGAAATCTCTTATGTGTCACGTTGTCTCATCAACGTTAGTCATGCTTTTCTTACCTTATCATTTTGTTCTTCTTCATCCCTCCTATTAACCTCTTTTATGTTTCACGTTACTCATTGTGCATTCTTCTCTTACCACAAATCTAATAAAAGTCTTTCAATTCCGACAAACCAAATTGGTTGCAACCGTCTCTTATGGTTGTTCTCCATCTTCATTCTCAACTTTCTTTTTTACTTCTTCCGCTTATATTCAAAAGTGGTGGTTAACAAAAAGCTTTACAATCATATAGAATAATTAAGGAGATTTTATTATTTAACAATTAACCTCATTTTCTGACTAAACTAATTTAGAAATCATGTTTTGCCACATAAGTGAGAAAAACTTCTAACCAAGTGTGATACCATCCATCCATTAAACTATTATTAACATTCACTCTACCATTAACATTCACTCTACAAAAAAAAATGTTAGACTTGAAAAGCAAAAAGTCTCAGAGAAGTTGTTATGATGATGATGATGATATTTAAAGATACTGATGTTGAAGATGTATTGTGTTATATAACTTTCATTGCATGTTTTTGAGTCAAAGTAATCACAAGAGTTTCAATTTTAGTACACAACCTAAACATAATATTAACTAATAAAAATTGTTTTGGAAAGGTTAAAGTATATGAAAAATGCTACAAGTTTGTTTTAATCGACTAAAGTTTTATGTAATGGATTAAATTATTCTTGATATGTTTTAGAATAATATAATCGATTATCCACTTTGTTAACCAATTAAAATAGAGAACAAAAGAAATGTGCTTTTAACTGGTCTAAAAGACTAATCGATTAACATCTTTAATAATCGATTAACATAATTTTAAGTTCTTTTCAAAAATAAACAAAGAGAAGAAATAGTCGATTAAAATGATTTATAATTTATTAAAATAGAGAGCGTTTTAATTGATTTTCAGCCTTTACTTAGAATAATCGATAATCAACTTAAGATAAGCGATTAAGTGCATTTGAATTAGTTTTTAATCAACATTTGAAAAATTAACATTTGATTCACTCTTCTATACATTATATAATACTTTGAAAAGAAAAATTACAAATGTTCATAGAGATCTTTTTGAGATATTTCAAAAGTGCTTCAAAGATATTGTTAAGATGCTAGACAATCTAGAACGATCTAGACGATCTAATATCTATAAGATGGCCTCATGATATGAGCGTCTATAAGCTTTGATGATAACAAATACTACAAGATGTGTTAAGATTTCTAACAAAGCTACTAAGTGTGCAAATTCATTAAGATTTTCCGGTCGATTAATCCTCTTAGATGATTATGAAGTATTAAAGTATTAAACGAACTCACAAGACGTTGTGCACACTAGACGAACTTTTAAGACGATTCATGAAATCAACATGATAGATGATCCAACATTGCAAGGTCACACTAGACGAACCTACAACACAAGGTCACCTAAATGATCATAAAGGACAAGACGATTCAAAAAGAAATGTCCTTCTGAACGTATCAGACGATTTGGTCTTTGTCTTAATAGACGATCAAGTTTTCATTCTTGCAATAAATGGTTTATCACGTCAACGAGGTTCTAAACTCAGTACTTACATTTTGTATAATTGCTTTCTAATGATTCTTAAATGGTTTTGAAACTCATTTTCATGTTGTTAATCATATAAATCAAAGTTTAAATAAAAATGTGTTGATTAACCAAATATAGAAAGTTTTTGTTTTCTGAATGAAGAGCATAACATATTCTGATATTGTATGTATTTTGAAAATATGTTTTGATATATATTGGATTTTATTTAAGTCCAATTGCTTTCATTGTTTAAAATATACAAACTTAGAAAGTTTTTAAAAATATATAATAGTGAAATTTCTAGAATAAAAAGCTTTTATAGTTTTGAAATTCAAAAGATTATGTTTCAAAAATACTTATGCATTTAAATAATGATTGATTTTGAGCGATCCAAGTGTTTTAATGCAAATTGTTATCGTCAATTATGTTCAAATTGTTTCCAGAAATGTTTACACCTCTTGAAACACACAAAAAGATCAAATCCAAAGTTTCATATTAGAGTGTCTATGATGAAAACGGTGAAGTTACATTGTCGGATTTGCACTAAAGATTATTAAAGAAAAGCTTTAGAAATCAAAGAATCAAATATAAAAATAATTTACATGCTCAAGAAGCAAAAAAAAAAAATATTCAAATAAGAAGTTTCCTTATAAAGCGTCGAATACAAAGAAGATGATGAACAATACGAGATTATGGAAAGTTCAAATACAAATGTGTCAAAAGTTTAAATTTTGTAATGATAAAGAAACATTTCAAAAGTTCAAATATGTTTTTAAGACGCATAGACTGCATCAAAGTTAAAGTTGTCTTATAAAACGTCTAATCGCAAAAAAATATAGTGCATAACGAGATTCATACAGATTATGATTAATGCATCAATTGTCAACGTTCAAATTTATACAACAATAGAAAGCTTTCATTAAATGATCAACATTCAATAATATATATTGAAGATAGAAAATATTCATTAGTGCATAAGTTTCCATTCCAAACATCTAATGGCTATACAACTTTAAAATGTTATTATTTTCAAAAGCTTTATAAAAAGCATTAAGAAGATGAAGAATTTTACTTGTATGAGGACATGCCAACTACCATCAATTATCAAACTAATATAATACCATAATCATCCAATTTCAACACCAGTTATAGAGATACTACTACATCCATATACTTTTTCAACATAAAAAATTCAATAAGAATATCATCAATTCATCAAATTATGCCATCTCTATAAAATCAATCTCAAACAAAGAATTTCAATTCAATCAACAAAACATCTTGCAAAATAAATTTGAAACTTGGTGACCACATCACCCACACATCTAGATCTTCTAACCTATGATTCTATTGATGAGGTTTAAGCTATCTTCCCTTACCTATCTTAGAAATAGAAACACCTTCAAAAGAGCTCCAAAAGTTAATGGCCACAAGGATAATCTAACCCGCACCACATATTTCTGATCAATAATCTGAACACATCGTTGGGACTTACAACTAACAAAGACAAATCTTGACACTACAACATTTTTCACTTTAGACAACAGGTAAAAAATGTGGCCTAAGGTGAAAAATTTGTGGCCTTAACTTTAGGCCATAGTTTGGCCACAGTTTTGAAATTGTGGTGTATTCAGCCGTGGGCATAGCTTAAAGCCCACAATTGTTTCAAAAAGTGTGGCCTTATCCTAATACAAGGCCACGTATTTTGTCAGTGTTTAAGCCACATTTTTTCATCTGATGTCTTTTCGTCAATGTTTAGGCCACACTTTTTTTAGCTGTTGTGTTTTTTGTTTAATCCTCCAACCACATTTGTAATATTTCTAAATAGATTATGAATACATTAAGCCACTAATTCATTTTTAACACTATTATTATAATATAAAAATACTTCAATAAAACTATAGAAGACAATTACATTATTTTTAGTAAATTATAATTGAAGATAACATTAATAATACTCGTAACATTTAGAAATCCAATTAAATGTGCGTAATGTATTTCAAAACATAATTGTAACAACTGAGAATATTAAAAATATACTCCAATGTTGTCTAGCACACTTTGAAAATTACAAAAAAAATATATAAGGTATATAACAAAAGTATTTGATTAATTTCTTCATTTTACGTTTTCTTCTCCAAATGAACTTGAACTTCACCTTGCAAAAAGGTAAAAACAAAACAAATCAAAAAACTTAGACATGATCTTCTTCCAATTTATGAAAGTTTGTATAAAATATTTCACAGTCTTAGATGGTTCTAATGTATACCTCCTCATTATCATCATCATTAGGAACATGAGTTGCAGTAGAGGAACGTGGAACAACTGCACTACTTTCATTTCCTAATGCTCGTGACATCATTTCTTCTAAATCATTCTCATCCAAATTAGTATTTTGCTTAAGCACAAATTTCATCACTGCCTCCAAACCTTCAAATTTCTTGATCATATCATTTTTTCCAATGGTATGTTCTCTTTTTAGAGCATCAATTTCTTGATTTTTCTTCAATGTTGTGGGTGTCATAGTCCTTCCATAACAACAAACTCAGCCAAACTTTTCTTTCCCAAACAATGACTCAAATGTTTTTTCCCAGATACACTTGAATTTTGAATTGAATTTGAAGCTTAGACTATCAGAAAATATCAAAGTTATGAACAAGTAAAATGTATGGTGCTTTCAAACATATTTCATAAGTATAAATAAACTTACAATTGCATCTACTGTTTCTTCATCAATTGCTTTTCCCTTTTTATCAAGATGACCTTATCAAGTTTTAATAAACATTTCAGCTCTAATAACTTCTTTTCCATAAGATTTGCTAACACTCTATTAATAAAAAATTAAAAATTAATAGTAATATATATATATATATATATATATATATATATATATATATATTAATGATATTATAAATTGAGACATAATCTAATAATACCATACCAATTCAGCTCGAACTCTGGAAAAGTTGATTGTTTCCATACGATGCATATACTTTTGCTTAGTCTTATTCATTGTGTTCCTTTCACTAATGCTCTGTATTTTGTAAATGAGAACATACATCAATATAAATATAGTTAACAAAAATGTAGAATGAGGCATTATTGATCTTTATTCCCTATCAATATTGTTATAATATTATTCCCCGTCAATACTATTACAAAAATGACAATATTATTACAATATTATTCTACTGGTTCAAAATTGACAATATTGTTACAATATTATTTTCCGTAAAAAAAATGAAATAAAAATAGGTATAAAAAAAAGTGGAATACATACTAATGTTGAGCAAACCATTTTCTAAAAAACATTTGTTTCATGCTCAACTACAAATTGAAGAACCTTTGTGTGCTTGAACTTGGAATCATAATTTCTACTATTGACTAGAGAATCATGTTATTATGAATCAGAATATTACTATGAACTAGAAGGATCATACCTTGATATTATCATTTGTCCAGGGCTTGTACATACCTTCGGAATGATTAATTTGTACTCAGCAAATTCAGCTATACCCAACTGCTCTTGAGATCCTCCCTATAACTGAAAAACAACAAAAAATAGTATCAATAATTTGAGCTAAGTATCTTTCTAAAACAAAAGACTCAAGGCCATCAATTAGTGCATATATTGGAATTTAAAAAAAAAATGATCAACCTTGATCAATATATAAAATTTAAAATATTTCTTAACAAATCTTATGGAGCCATGATTTTGTTGAACATCCAAGTCCTCTTGTAACTTATTTGAAAACGAATATTGCAGGCATCCTTACTTTATAATTATTGCTTGATTCCAAAATGTTAAATATTATGCACTTATCTATATAAACATTTTGCAGTTGTTTATATGTGGTTGTACCTTTAACAGGCAAAAGTCATATTCATATTTTAAGTTCGAACAAATATATCTCTATAAATTTCTTGATTCATGATGTTTCAAGAACCACATGCAGCAAAATGATTGCCCATATATTTATGAAACTCAAAACTGACTTAAGTAAAAAGAATATAATTGAACTTATTCAAATCAAATTTTTGATAAGCTAAATTTGTTCTAAACATCATTAGGAATCTACTGATTACCTTCGATTGTCAGTTTGATAAGAAATGGAGTCAGAATCTTAAATAAAAGGCAGAAAAGAAAAAGTAAGAACTGTTTTAGAGATATGCTAGTTATGTTAAAATGAAAACTAAATAACTAATTTTCTATTTATATATATATATATATATATATATATATATATATTTTAATAATAAAATATATATATATTATTTTATTTATATTATAAACATGACATTAAAGTAATTTTTTTTACTAAAGTTTCTGTTACCATCAACATTGAAAATGAACTTGCTATGTTTGTTGATGAATAGACCCAAGTAAAGTAATTTCTTTTTAATTTGGAAACAATAGTAATTCTTTACAAATGCTACGCATCAAATTTAGTATATGAAAAAAATATTTATTTAATTTTCTTAGAAGTGGTTAAAAAGTTTATCCAAAGAGATCGTGTATATGAAAGGTGTGGTTGTGATTGGTTATTAGGATTATCTTGATGGATTCACTGTATTTTGTGTTTCTACAGAGAATTGAGAAGGGTAAAAATGATAAATAGAAATAATTGAGTTGGTATATTAGTTGGACCACATTCTAAATATAGCACATATAAGGAGTTATTACTTCCTCAAAAAGAAAAATTCATCAAAATTTTTAAATATATATATTAAATTATATTTCAGTATTTATAAGAATTTTATTTCAAATTTTTGGTTCTTCGAAAATTAGATCAAACTACTTCTATCAATATTGAATTAACACCCTCTCCATTCAATACTCATGCAGCTCAATTTTTCGAACTCGTGTAAAATAATTTTTGAATGAAAAAGACTGTCGGTTTTAGGTACATGTTTTCCGTGTTAACAATTGGTTGTTTGATATTAAAATATCATTATGTTTTTTTTTTTTAAATTCAAATATAAATACGTAAGTGTTTACAATATGTTTATAATTTTTCTTTCTGCACATCACATCATCAATGTTGTCCCATCTCATGCATAAACAAGTGGTACTGTAATTGCTTCCATACATACCAACGTGCTGCCTTGTAAACTAACATGAAATTTTAACTAAAATGAAAATATTAAATAAAAATTTGTTTCACTAAACTTTGGAGTAATGATATTTGAAGATGAAACCAACAAAGATTTATACACCCTTTTAGAATATATGAGGAAGATCCCATTCTAATGAGTAATAAACAATATAAATAAGAGATTAAGATATATTTTTAACTCAAAACTTTAAAATATAAATTTATAAATATTTTTATATACTTATTTATTTCCACCTAACATTACACTTAAAATCATGATTACTTAAACTCGTAATTAAAACTCTGAAAAAAATTCTTCTGATTAGATTTGTTTTGTCGGTTATGATGAAAGGTGGTGACGTATAAACAAAACGAATGAAAGGTAGAAAAAGAGTGAAAACGAAACAACTGAAATCAGAACTTGTCGCAACGTTGTCTCCTTCACTCACAAATGTATGGTGGTTTTGAACTCCAAGTTTCATTCTTAAAAAAAATAAATTTCATTTAGTTTCTAAATCTGCAAGACTTATAAATTAATATTTTTTATGTTATAATTTCATAACAAAATAATATTTTATTTAGTGTCAAATTAAAATTGAAAGTTACAAATTAATAAAAGAAAATAGTTGCATGACATAATTCGTACATTTTCTACAAATTTAAAACTTTTGTTCTTTTACCTTTTAACATATTTCACGTAGTCTTTCATATTCACAAAAACAAATTAACCTTTATGGTTTGTTTTATATTTTATTTAATTTATCTTTCCGAAATGAAATGTATTGGAAAGGTTATGAACAATAGTAAAATAATGTCTAACAAAAAATACACCACCTTCAAGCATAGAAATCCAAATTTGTTATATATATTAGCGAAAACATGTGTTTTTTTTATATGTGTATCTGACATTTTCATTACTTTGAAATAATAAAATTTTAAAAATTTATAATTTTGTAATCATGATATTAAAAAGTATTAAATTATAGAATTTAAAACTATACAATTTTATAAAAGTAATGTTAAAGTAATATATGTGGTAGTTATTTTTAAGTAAAAATTTATGTAAATATTTTTAATAGAGATAAATTATTTATTTACTTATTTTATTAAATAAAAAAATTATTTTTATTTATTAAAAGGTAAATTTTCTAATTAAAATATTACATCAAAATTATTTACTAAAATTTTGTTATATAGATAGATATATCAACTGTATTCCTTTTCTGCAATAAATAATAATACCAGATCTTATAGTTATTTAAGGGAGCGATAAAACATCTTCTCAAAAACATTAAAGAAAAATTAATTTAATTTGATAAGGAAATTTGATAATATATGTGCCACAAAATAAATAAAAATACAATATTTTATGTGATTAAAAATAGGTTCAGACATTATCATATTTTATTAAATAATAAATACTTCAATTTATTTTACGTAAGGAAATAGAAAAGGCTTACAGTACTATATACTAAATGTTCAGTCGGAAATTACAAAGAAAGAGCTCCAATTTTTTATTCATTAAATTTTAAAATGTATGATTTTGGTCTCAAGGCTTTCTAAGTGAATAACGTTTTCCTATTTTTAAAATTAAACAAGTATAGTCTTATTTTTATTTCAATAGATATATTACATATGAAATAAAGAGACGATTATTTTGGAAAAACTTTTGTATAAACACTTTTAAGAAAACAAATAAAATGAATTTATTTTCATAAGTTAAAATTAGTTATGTATAAGTTAAAAGTGATTATTTAGAAAAGTTATATAAGAAAGATTTCATAAATTAATTCAAATAATAAAACTACTTAAATTTGTTAATTTTTTAAAAATGTTTATAAAGAAAACTTGTTTAAACATATATAGATCAATAATAGCGAGATTACACGTTTAGAGTGGTGTGTGGTTTTGGTTGGCTATTGGAGATGTCATGGCCACACAATTGAGGAACCCAAGTTGGCTTCTTATATACCATGATATTTTAATTTAGCTTTATATCTATTCTTTCTTTAAATAGTTTTTGTTAATATATAACTTTTGCATTTGTAAAAATTTAATTATATAGGTAGTCTTTATTTTTTTAAAATTAAAAAGTTATAATGTATTGTTAATATTTTTTTCGATTTATAATAGAACATAATGATGCGATGAAATATTAATTACTACATAAAATATTAATAATAACTTTTAATAAGAAATTTAATATTACTATTAAAAAATATGTTAATATTGTAATACCCACAACCTAAAACAAATAATTTAGCTAGAGTGAAAATTTGGCAAAGAGGATTGATTTTTCAATGTTGTTTTTGCTCTTTGCTAGAATTTCACATTTGAATGAAAATTTTCCATTTTAGTGAAAATAAGACTTGAAATAAGGTTGAGTTGTAAGGTTATTTTTACTTGAGTGAAAATATTAAAAAAATCAGCAATAAGCTAGTCAAATTAGTTTTTAAAGATCTTTTAAAAAATATTTTGATAATACAACTTTTAAACATTTCGAAACAATCAATTCAAATAAAGCCTCATCGAAAATATTCAATGCAAAACATTCTAAAATAATCATCTATTAACCAAAACTCAAATAACATTTAGTTTCAAACATTCAAACAGGTTTTAAACGAAAATCCGTCTTTGTACAAAACTTTAGAATATTGTGATCATGTCACCTTCGCATCCAAGGTTCTATCAAAACATAAATAACTTTCGTTACCTCAAATTTATTTTTCCAAGGAAAATTTCAGCTCAAGTAAGGGAACCACTCAAAATATATAAACCTAGAGCAAGATATCCAAACATCATCAAATCTTAGTATGAGCTTAACAAAGTTGAGAGGGTCACTTTTCTCAACTGACCACACTAAGGTTGATGACAAAATCATAAAAAATGAAGAGAATATAAAATCTTTAGAAAAAATAGGAATTTATTGTGTTTAAAAATATGGTAAGGTTTCCTTATCTACTATAGGGTGTGATTAGATTTTGAAAGAGATAAGACACAAAAGAAGAAAATTAGAAAGAAAGTAGAGGGAGAGAAAAAGCTTGCAAAGAAAGGAGAGAAAAAGGAAAAAGAAGAAAAGAAATACGGGTGCGGGCATCATACACACAAAGGTGTTATGATATCTTTCACTTATTCTAAGATTGAAGCAATTAGTTGTTGTAACATTCCACAATTTCTATTAATTAATTATTATTCTTTTTCTCAAACAAAATAAGCATAATTTAAAAAAAATCTATAAAAAATGCTAAATCTAAAAATAATATACTATAAAGTAATGAACATTAACCAAAATATATTCTTTATTTAAATCTAACAATATCCAAAATGAAATTTCTATGAATATATCATGCTATAAAAGTAAACACAATATTTTATAATATATAACTCTCTAATCATGGAAAAAATATCTTCTCTAAATTATAAACTTAGATTGCTCTCCATCCACAATGGCACATGTTCCCCATGTAAATTATTTATGGTATCACCAATAATGAAATAAGGGTAAGTTCAAAATCAAACACAATAAAAATAAATATTTATAAAGAAATCATAATTTGTTAGTAAAGAGAATGAAGCTTAGTCAAACCAAAAGGGGGACAGGGTAAGAATTGGTTTTAAAAACTTTTCAAAAAATAATTACCTTTTCTTCAAGTTCTTCAAAACTTTTTTAACTTAAAAAATTAAATGCAATTAATTTTTAAACCAAGAGTATAAAATATTGATTAACAACGATATAAAAAAAAAGAAAAATATTGTACGAAAAATTTATACTAGTTCAAATCACTAATGGTTCACCTTAGTGTTAATCATGCACAATGGCTAATTTAGCACAAAAAAAAAAACCATACACGATAGATCCTATGAACTAACAACACAACCAAACCGTCAAAGGGACTATCCATCTTGCAAATGCATGATTTGCCATCAATCAAAACACATAACCAAAGCAATTAGTTATGTACAATTAGGTGAAGCTGAGAACACAAAATTCATACTTTATAACATAATATGTTGTACCATATGACTTAAAAAGCCGGTAGCAAAAACTAGATAGTTATTACTAAAGTTTAGTTCAATTGGTAGAATTGTGTGTTTTTAACTATAATGTGATGTTATAATCGAGGTGGGCAATGAGGTGTGGTTGAGAGCATTATCCACTGAGATGTGTTTCCTTTACACTATGAGAAGGATTCAATTATTACAAGCCTGTTGTGTATGTGGATGACACATTTTCCACTAGAAAATATCATTTGACTTTATTAGTTACAATTGCTTACCAAGGCAATCAAATTGTGTCTCCATTAGCATTTACAATTGTTGAAGGTGAAACAAATGAGACTTTGATTTGGTTCTTCCAGTTGTTGTGCCAATATGTCACTCCTCAACCAAATTTGTGCTTGATAATAGATAGAGAACCAACTATCTTGTCAACATTACAATATGAAGAAGTTGGATGGGAGGTAGAGGGTTTACACATAGTGTATTGCATACACCACATTTTATCCAACTTCAATAAAAATTCAAAAATGTTGAGTTGAAGAGATAGCTAATTAACATAGGTATCAGTATTCTTCTTTTCTTTTACAAATTACTACACCAATACGAAAAATTTACATTATATTCTTAACAAAGTTGTCATAGGTTACAAAATGAAACGATCTAAAATTCCAGCCAAGTTATCAATTATGAGATCAGAGTTTCGACAAGCTATTTCATGGATAAATCAAATACCAGTAGAGAAGTGGACATAAGTATACGATAGAGGCAAGAAGTACGACCATATGTTAACTAATTTATTTGAAGGCATGAACTCTATTTTGAATTCTTTACCAATCTCTATCCTTGTTAAGTCAATATTTGAAAAAACAAATTATTGGTTAGTTGAACGAGGCATGAAGATAAAGTGTATGTTATGAGCAAGACATTAATACCCAAAAGAAACACTACCGTACTCAGGAAAAGTGAACAAAGGTCAACCATGTGTCATGTCCAAATAATTGAAAAAATTCTGAATTTGATGTTAAAGAGGTAGCAACTTTGCAACTTGGCCACCAACCGATATCATACTTAGTTAAATTAAATGACTAGTGTTGTGATTGTGGGGAGTTTCAAGCTCTTATACTACTTTTTCCTCACATTGTTGTTGTTTGTTCCTCTTCTCATTTGCAACTACTGACCTTTGTTGACCTCGTTTATAATCTACAAAACATTTTCAAGGCTTATAAAGTACAATTTCATCTAGTTCAAAATGAAGATTGTCGTGGGTGACATCCATTGTCCTGTGGTGGAGGCCAGGTGAGTCAAGTCACAATCGAATCTGGGTGCTTACGGTCTTAAGTAGAAAGAATTATACCCTGACTATCAACTTTAACTTTTAGTCTAGTAGTAAACACTGATCTAACATTTGGTATTAGAGTCAAGGTCATGTGTTTTATTTCCAGTGAGAAAATTCTTGAGGAGGAGGTTGTTGCGACACTACAAGAAAAAATTTATTTTAGAGACCAATTTTTAGCTACAAAATGAAATGGTTGCTAATTGTGACCAAAATAGTCACCAAATTAAATTTTGGCTGCTAAATAACTACAAAATATGAATTTAGTGACCAATTAAGTCAAATAATTGGTATCTCACATTAGCTACCAAAGTTTTAGTGACCTATACCATTAGATTTTAAATTAGTATCTAATTAAGTTAGAGACTAATTTAGAATCTAATGGTGCAGGTTACTAAAACCTTGGTAGCTAATGTTAGATACCAATTATCTTAACTTAATTAGTCACTAATTCAATAATTACTTCTATTTTGTAGTTATTTAGCAACCAAAATCTAATTTGGTGGCTATTTTAGTCACAATTAGCAACCATTTCATTTAGTAGGTAAAAATTGGTTTCTAAATAGCTTTTTTCTTGTAGTGCGAGTAGTATCTATTGTCTCATGGCAGACGCTAAGTAGGCCAAGTCATAAGCGAATCGTAACGTTTGGACTACTACGTTCTTAAGTAGAAAAAATTCTGCCCAGACTATCAACTATAACTTCTACCCTAATCATAAGTGTTCGATCCAAAAAAGATTATTACTCATCTTATAACAAGAATAAATTTTATTTCCAACTTGCATATGTGACATACACAATTAGAATGACCAACAACTATTCTATCCATAACGAGATGGATAAGTCAATTCAAAATAAACCACACAAATATTCTTATTGTCAAAATATAGGAAACTTATCCGTTAAAATTTTATTGTGTACCAAATTATTGATATTTAACTTATAGATCTTGTTATTACTTTTTTTCCAATTAAAAATATACTTCTTACTTTTTATTTCTTACATTACACTCAATTAACATAATTAATTTAATCAATAAACTCGTTTGCATAAAAAAAAATTATAAGTGTTTAGAAATTGAATGCAATAAATAATTTAATATTAAAATCATTGCATTAAGTATACATTTTAATTTCAAATTAAAGTTTAAATATTTATTTTAAAATTTTCAGACAGGTACTTAACTTAAAAATAAAACATACATTAAATAAAAAAACAAATTACAAAATAAAGTAAGAAAACCAATTAAATGAAATTTTTAAAAGTTCACATCAAACGAAACATCATAACCAGTGACAAATAAAAAAAAAAGTTAACCTAAAAACGTGCTACATAGCAAGATTTGGAAAAAGAAAAACCTACTAAAGTCATGCTTCACATTTCAAAACAAATTGAAAAAATCCTGAAAAAAAAAAAAAAAAAAAAAAACAAAAAAAAAAAAAAAAAAAAAAAAAAAAAAAAAAAAAAAAAAAAAAAAAATAAAAATAAAAAAAAAAAAAAAAAAAAAAAAACTAAATAACATGACAC
>Ga0209489_106252_pt1 | contig 19398 bp, 15 predicted proteins | sample SiratrowhiteBW_FD_187527 | JGI IMG/M metagenome (GOLD analysis project Ga0209489, IMG submission 187527) | Root nodule microbial communities of legume samples collected from California, USA - Siratro white BW (SPAdes) (version 2) | ecosystem: Host-associated > Plants > Roots > Nodule | place...
AGGTATCCGATGAAGTCTTATTCTCTTACAAATATCTCAGAAATCCCTTTTGCAGAATATGGGTGTTTGAGTAAACTAAAATGTTCATAATAGCTTAATTTGTCCACTACAAGAATCACATCAAATCCTTTTTCATTTAGGAGGTGCCATGACAAAATCCATTCTAATCTCTTCCCAAATTGCATTTGGGATACATAAAGGTTGTTACAAGCTCGTTGTAGAAGATGCTTGATATTTACTCCTCTAACACACTTGACATTTTGCCACAAATTTGGTGACATTTTCCCAACCCAACCATAAAATGATTGAATGTCCTGCAAATTCCTGAGTGACCTCCAAAAGGAGTTGCATGTTGTTCATGTACTAATTTAAGAATAGATAATGAATTAGATGATGAGACCAACCTCCACTTAGAATGTCTTGCTCGATTATAATGTTGGTGACAATCAGAATCAAGTTTTAACTCCTTGATGATCTTTGCTAAAATTGAATCTTTTTTTACCTCTTCCACCATCTCATGAAAATCTTGCTAGTAGGTTCTTGTAATACCCTACAATTCTATGTCTTCATCTCTTCTAGAAAGAGCATCTACCACTATATTAGAAGCTTCCATCTTGAACACAATTTTAAGCTCATACCCAAATAATTTGGCCAACCAATTCAGCTGATTTTGTGTTGTAATCCTTTTCTCCAACAAATATCTCAAACTCTTTTTATCAATTAAAACAGTGAACTTCTGCCCCCAACAAATACGGACTCCATTGTTGAATTGCCATAATCAAAACCATAAACTCGTTTTCATAAATAGATTTAGAGAGGAAAGTTTCAGCTAAGGCCTTAAACCAAAAAAGGAAATCAGTCTTTCGCATTGAGTAAAGACAGCCCCTATTCCCTTGCTCGAAGCATCACACTTTATTAAGATAGGTCCAGAAAAATCCAGCATTTCCAAAACTGGGGTTCTGTCCAATTCAAATTACTTTTTTCAACATTTCAATTAAAGCGCAGGCTATATGGCCATATTTACCAACAAATCTTCTATAATATCCGATCAATCCCAAGAATTCCCTCAAAGCTTTCAGATTTTGCAAAATTACTTCAATCTTTTGCAGATCCATAGCCTCTCTCTCTTTAGATATGATCTGGTAAGTCGTTAGAATTGTTAGGAACCAAGAACCCGAAATCCTAACATACCACCTATTCTGCTACAAAATAGATTAACAGAAAGAGTTGGTATTCCTTCACAACACTTACAGCAAAACACACCTGGGTAAACAAAATTACCCTCAAAGGAGCACTCTCCTTCTCACTTTGGAAAATCCAAGTTACATCAATGAAACACAAGCTCAAAAACCCTACTGCAACAAAGGAACAATTTATTAGGCCAAACCCGCATACCCATTTACAACAAATTACAGTTTAACCCTCTTTTACTTTTTCTTCTAATTAAAACTAATTAGGCATGTAAGGATTCCCACTTCTTTTCGATCCAGTCACCATTTCTAACGGTTAGTGTTTTCATTGAGAGTTGAGTTATGGAAAGGACTCCCTATAGCTTGGATTAAGGTACAAACCGAATACTCAAAGATGAGTGATGTCATCTCAAGGAGAAAAGGGCTACCAGTAGGTCAGTGCCGATAGAGTGAAATAGATGTGGATAATGGCCCCTCACAATGTAAGCAGTTCCACATTGAGTAGAATAAGTTACTTGACGTTGTACTTAAGCTTTGAGGCTCTCTCCCACCTAATGTACTAGTATTTTGGGTTTGACTCTCCTCTGGCGCTTAGTCCTAACCATTGGTACGGTATAAGAATGAAAATTTATTCCTGAACTAAGGAATCTAATTGAGCAAATGTGGGAGCCAAAATTCTAGCTTATTTAGAATTCAAGAATATAGTAAAGGTGCTTATGGAAAGGAGAAATGGAGATTAATGTTCAGGAGATAAAGGGTTTTACTTTGAACATATTGCAGTAGAGTTCTAACTTTAGTGACATCAAGAAAGCTTAACCATTCATAAATAGTTAATTTTTCTTTGTTCCTTGCGAAAAGAAGGATAGTTAGTCTTGAAGGGAATAAATTAGTTATGCAAAATTATTCAGAATTGTTCTTTATCTACGTTTTATTCGGTTTGGTCCCTCATGTTTTAAGAAGTTCAATTTAGTCCTTTTGTGTTTTTTAAGTAATTCAAAATGGTTCTTCCGTTAGTTTAGAATTATCTCTGTTAACTCTCTCCCTCTTCTTCCTCCCCCTCCTCAACTGCATTTACACCCAACACTACCCAAACCAACCCCCTCTTCGCCCTAGTCTCATAATCCAATCTAAGCAGGAGGAGAGAAACTGGGTTCACAAATAATCCAAACTTCAACAGAAAATCAATAAAGGATAATACTTAACATTTAAATACTTAAAAATCAAACCAGGGAGGTGACGAAAGATAAAATCACCCATATGTTCTTCACTATAAACCCTAAAAAACAAACTTAAAACCTAAAGCATTATCGTTCAATTACAGTAACCCTCTGTAATAAAAAAATGCTCTTCAATCCAATCACAATCTTTAGCAGTAACATCCTTCAATTTGTAAACAGCCTTAACAGAATTAAAATCAACACCTGACAAAAAGCAGGGGCTGGAGCACTTGGTGTCCGAGCCACATGTGCGAGTGAGTTTGGGCAAGGAGGTCATGTAGGAGGGGGATGGGTTTCTACACATGTTTTAGGTGTCTAAGAAGTTGATACTGCATGTGGAATGAGAGTACTTGACCATTGTGGCAAATTTGGTAGTGGATTTCGTGCTCTAGAATCTAGGGATTTGCTAAACAAAGAAGAAGAGAAAGGAAACAGTTAAAGGAGTTAATTTTATACTGACATAAGAACCATTTTGAATCATTTTAAAAACAAGACTAAATTGAACATTTTGAAAGATAAGAGACCAAACTGAATAAAATGTAAAAGATAAAATACCATTTGTATAATTTAGTCCTAACTAAAACATTCCAAATGAAAAATGAACCTAAATAGAACACAAGGCAAAGCCTAATTTGACTACAATCCCCTTTGCTCCTTAGTACAGACATTCTCAGCCTGACCCTAAACTTTATATCCTAAATAACAGCAATAACAACCAGACCTTGTCTCACTATGGTCCATTACACAAGGCTCGTTCAGGGTAGAGAGAGAATAAGAAGGATCCAATTTCCCAGAAATAAACAAAAGAATAAAGAGAAAATCCCCAAAATAAGCTAGTATCACACATACAACAAATGTTTGTAGGCATATGGCCAAACACATTTATGCAGCCAGGAAATTTAAAGGTCATAACATGAAACTCAACATTTCATATGTTCATAAAAAAAATTCACAATCTCATGATTAACCCTCCTCATCGAACACAAGTTTTAGCCCAATGAATATCAACACAAGTTTCACGATATGCATTACCAATTCCCATGCAAGGAATGCATTTGCAGGTAATCGCTTTCCCTCTCTTGCCATAGTAGCTAACATATCCTGATCCTTGACAACTACGGCACTTGCCAGTCCATTCATACACGACCTCTTTACAATCCTACAAGTCACATTGAAAAATAAATAATGATAATAATAATAATAATAATAATAATAATAATAATAATAATAATAATAATAATAATAATAATAATAAACTTATCTTGTGAACTAGTTGAATTACTCCAATAAAAGTAGGGGTGTTCATGGGTATCGGTATCTATGGACCTATCCCAAACATTTTGGGTCGGATATTTTGAGTGTTAGAATCAAATCTAATTATCAAACACATTGTTCATTAGACTAGATTTTTATTGAGCTTTGGTGTTGATTCCATGAACGCAACCCATCTAGTATATAATATATTTTTAAATATATTATTTGTAAATGTTTTAGAAAAGAAAAAAATATAGATTGAAAAAATTACATACATTTGTCCCAGATTCCTTAACCAAACATTCTTTAGATTATCTTTAATGAATAATCCTTGGATTCTTAAATTATTATTTACAAATCTTAGACTTTCATATCATATTTAAGAACACTATCCACGTTTTACTCCAATAGTAAGCTAAAGATCAACTCAACTTTCTAATTTCTGATTTTTTGAACAGTAAATTCAAATAGTTCTCACATAATGTCAACTCTAACAGTAAACATCATAAAAAAATGTTGATAGCTCACAAACTGAATTTTGAAACTCCTATAAAATTGCTCTTAATTCTTCTTGGTTCTACATAACTTTTTTTTAATTTAAGATTTGATGAAACACAACCCAACCCTAACACCCCTTGCAGAAGTAACTAACGAAAACAAGGAATATATAAAGGCTTAAACCTCAACTTCGGGATCGCATCGGAGCCGTCTATCAATCTCTTCCGGCGAAACGGGCGAGGTATCGGGGTACGTCATGGGAAGGGGAAGAGGCTCGTTGTCATTATCCAAATAACTCTCGTTCTTCCGAGACCATTTCTTCACCCTTATCGGTTCGTTACCGCCGCCACGCCGCCCTTCCGCGACGAGTCCTCCGCCGTCGGGAAAGGGGCCTAGCCGGAGGCCACCAGCGACGGACTGGAAAAAGGAGGGGCCCGAGGAGACGTCTCCGGCGGCGGCGCGGCACCGGAAGGACGAAGGTTTGCAAGGGAATAAGAGGTTGGCCGCAGCATTGGTAACGGACATTCGCAGAAAAGAAAAAACAAACGAACCGAGGCAAAAGAAATGGAGATTAGAAGTGTTCCTATTTTTGTGGGTAAATGTGTGAAAATGTGTGGGGAATAAATGGTTAACTTCGTTACAGATTGGTACTGGTCTGCAGAAGCAGCAAAGCAGAGTATTTTATTCATTATCTGATATGTTATATTTATATGTGAAAACAGATTTTATGGGCCTTTTGTTTGATGAATTTGAGTCTTTTCAATTTTTCTTTTTGAAGTTTGTTTGAAACCCAAAATATGATTTATTTTTTGAATTGTGTCATTACTTTCAATTTTAATCATAATTAACCTTTTCATTTTAACTAATATCTTAAACTTAAATACAATTTTAAAATAAAATATATGTAACACTGATAATTAATCAAAAATAACAATTTCTCTAAAATAAAGGATCAAATGTTTCTATCTTAAAATAGGATATTAATATTGTCTCGAACTAATGTTTTAGCTCAAGAATAAGATTATAATGAACCACCTTAGCACGTGATCTTTATTCATGTCTCAACCCAATTACATAATTGTAAATTACAATCATAATAACAGAAATTACAATCAGAGATTCGGAAATGAATTGTGATTGGTAGGTGAGGCTTGCGGATCATTTTTTTGAATTTTTTGCCTAAATTACTTTGCTTTTTTTAATCAAATGAATTTTAACATTATATAAAGATATAGTTTGAAATAAGTCTGTGTTTGTTTGAGGAGACAAGTTTCAAATTTTTTATTATTAAGTTCCAAAATTGTTTAATATTTATCATATAAGCTAACTATACTGATAAATAAACCCAGACTAACTATATTGTTTAGCTGTAAACAAACATTGACTTCAAAATTATATTGATAAATATAGATTAACAAATCTCATTAGTCTGTGACTTTATCTTCTGAAAAAAAGAAAAGACACATAAATATTCTGACCATAAACTTGGGAAGAACACTTATAATAGATGTATGAACTTGTGGTATTGGTTAGATCAGCATGGCTGTGATAACGTAACTACTGGAACGTAAGACTCGTTAATTGTTGTTAAACAAGAAATAGATTCTTTGAATCATATTCTATCATATATATATACTTCACATATCATGGTATAATTATAGAAAATATTTGCAGCAAAAGCATACAATCATGATTCCACGCCCCATCGATCAGACACAACGATTATATTATAGCCGAATTCGCAATGGCTTTGTGCTCATTCAAATTTCCCTGATGAATCTCTAGAGCGACCTTGAAACCGAAACCACAATTTGGACTTGAGCTTCAGAGGAACTCAATTAGTACTGTTAGTTATAATTAGCATAGGTAAAAAGGAATAGTGGTGTGCTTGTACTTTCACTTCACTTCTCTTTAGTGTTACTGTTTGCTAACTTCCCCCTGAAAATCAGAATGACTGGTTTTGCAGACACCATTTGTCACAGAGCACACACAAAGTTAGTAGATAGATGTGAGAAAGCATTTGAGTGTCTTTGTTTAAAAATGGTACGATCTTACATTTCACGCAGTTTTGGGAGTTTCTCCAATGATGGAGGAAGTGATCCTTCAAAGTTGTTCTTCTCCAAATGCCTTAGATTTAACAAGATCAAAGAAAAAAAAAGGAGTTAATGTTCTAGGTAATTTACTTTGCACAATTTAAGAAATCTCAGAAATTACGAATAATGTGGCCACATACAAAGTTTCTAAATCCTTCAGTCCACTCAAATCTGGGATGTTGCCTGAGAGTTTGTTTCCCCCAAGCCACCTATATAGGCAAAATGTTCACAAATTGACACGATTCAGAGGTTAGAAACAACAGAAAGAAGGAATAACTTGAAACATTTGAAGTAAAATGGCAGCATTCCATACAGATGAGATAATGCACTCAGATTGTCAAGGGTGGGCGGAAGTGTCCCAGAAAGCCCCGCATTTGTCAAGTTCCTTCACATATACAAAAAACCAAAACATGTGATTGTGAATCACCATTAAAAGGCACAAGAAGATGACAATTGTTACTAGATAGTAGATACGTTATTCCACTCAGTTACTATGAATCGAGTCAAATGAACCGAAAAAAAGCAGAGATCAGTGGAATGGAATCTCTAACTAGTATTGGTGAACTTACAGTGTGATGACTCGTGCAAGAAAACCATTAGAGCATGTAACCCCAGTCCAGGAATTTCCCTTAGGTAGGCAAGGATCACCGTTCCAATCAGCAGGAGGATTCTGAATGCTTCTTGCCAAATCCTCCATTGCAATCACTATGGATCACAACAAAAATGAAATGATTATAACTAGTAGCATCATGATGAAATATATATATATATATCTCATACACAGAGATTGCAAAATAGAGAGATGAGTAAGTTACCATCCCTAGTGTGAGTTCTACCACCAAGAGGTAGAATCTGATAAATTTCCCCAGCATTGATGATAGGTCCAACGGGTGCTCCTGCTGCAGGGGTCAACGAAATTTTGGTCTGGCCAGAGAGTGGCCATTGTGCAGCATAAACAGTGACACCCTTAGTGGTGGCATTAAGGTTGGAAAAGAAGAGGTGGCCATTAATCGAAACGTCAAAAACCCTCCAGCTGTAGGGACTAGGTTGTCTGTTGTCATGGAAATAAAGAGAAATGTAGTAGTAGGTGGTTGGAAGGGCAATAGAGGGCCACTCAATCTCAAGAGTCTTCCCTCGACTAGTGGTAATTGCCATGTCGAATGCTTTAACTGGAGGCAGGTTCCAAAAGTCTGAAGAAGTCACATTTGAATGGCTTTCCACAACCGGATTCTCATCCTTGTACGGTTGCCACATGCGGTTGAATTTGTCATCTGGAAAACTTGCTCCACAAAAAGACATCATAATGATCAGTATCTTGAAATGAAAAATAAAGAGTGAAAGATTGATGTATTTACCCAATGATATCTTCACTTCCAAAGACAGTTCGGGCAACGGTTATAAGGGCATACTTGGAGAAGTCAGTGGGATTATACAAAGAGGCATCCAAGAGCCTGACCTCGAGGGCGGAAATGAAGGGGCTGGAGCTACCGGTGTGAGCGTTTCTGGCCAAGCAGACACTCAAGGTCTTCCCGGATGGCACGACGGTGATGTCAAAGTAGGAGCTGAGACCTTTGGCATAATCCTCAGTGGTGTTGACAAGGCTCCATCTTGTGCCCTCAACGATTTGGTCGAACACTGGAGGCTGCTTCCCTCCATCGAAGGCTCCGTAGTAGTACATGGTCTTCACAAGGTACTTGCTTCCTTTGAGCACCGGCAACGAATAGCAATATTTTCTGGCCGTGGCGTCGGGAAAGTAACGCACTGTGGAGAGTATGGGTAACAAGCCTGGCTTGTTGATGGGGCTGCTGCTCCCCACCTTGATGTAGCTTCCATCGGGAACGTATTTCAGATTGTCTACCGTTACCTCCTTGGAGCCCCCGCAGTCCAAATAATACCCTGCATGCATGCATGTTAAAAAGTGAAATTGTGATGAAAATGTTGATGCAAAGATTGAGAAAAGAAGAATGGTACCTAGAGGTGGGACAGAAGATTGGGCAGAGTAGGCTAGGACAGGAATAGTGACAAGCCACAGGAGGAAGACGGAGGGGCTCATAGTGTCATAATCCACTGCCCCAGCAGAGAGCTTGCGATTTCGGAACCTTTTTTGGTGGTTTTGTTGAAAACGGAAGAGGAAGAGGAGGCATGGCCTCGTTCCTCATTCAGAAGGCTCTCCTCAAAGATAGTGATGGTCATGCCTTGACTTGTTCCCACATCGAAACCGACTTTCTCGTTGCCTGCTATTAATGGCCAAATTCTTTTTCTTTCATTTATTAAGTACTAATTATTCTTCCAATATAATGTTTTATAATAATATTTTAAATCCTGTATGTAATTGCTGTCTTTCTTTAAGCGTGAAAAAATGAAAAAAGTTACTTTGAAAACCTTAAATAATAATAAAATGTAAAGTTAAATTATTTAATTCAAATATGAATTAAATTACTGAGTATAAAATTAATAATCAGTTGTAAACTATAAATTTAAGTATGCTGTCAACGAATCACTGTTCATAAAAATTAGCGTGCTCTCCTATCACATTATATATGATTTCAACCAGCATGTAAAATAACATGTTAACATCGTTATTTAATGCAACGTATATGAAAAGAGATTAAACACACGAAATACTGAATTACGATTTCAAAGGATTTTTCAAAAACTTTTCTTAAACATGTGGTTACCATTTGATATTTTTAGAAGATAATAAAAGACTATAGAACTCGAGATTTGATTAATGGAAAAATAAAAGAAAGAAGGAAATTTACATGTCATGAGTCTATGTTTTGTAATATTAAAATCATAATACAAGGTTAGTTAATAAGATTAAAACAGGAATATAAGAAGAAAATAAACACATCATTTTTTTCTCTTGCATGATGAGATACAATCTAATTTTGTTTTAAGGTAGGCAGATCATGATTTTATCAAAATAGAAGTAACGTAAGAAGAGTATTGATCTTGAAATAACACTTTTGTTTTAAACTTCTTTTGTGCAAACATATCATATTAAGATAATGTATTTATATAAATAAGTTGATTAAAATAAAAGAATAAACAAAATTAAATAATTTTCTTTTAGATTAACACTTATTTTTTTCTATTTTTCATGTCTATCTTCTTTTACTTTGGATGGTTTCTTCTTTTATGTTTTTGTTCCTATACAAAACAAGTTTTCTTGTTTTATGCCATTTTTCTTCTTTTACTTCTCTTTAGATATCATTATCATAAAAAAGAATAAGTGAAAAAGTCAACTCCACACCAAGTCACTGAGTATGAGTGAAAACTCATATAAATATAAAGATCATGGTACTCTCTTTCATTTTCTTTAGTGGCAGCTCTTGCAATGGTACTTTGTCTCTCACTAGCAGCGTCGCTCCTTCTTTTTTTTAGAAAAAGTTTTGGATTTCTGAAAGTGAAACCCTATGTGCATGGCTTTGACATATGGGATGTCATCTTCTAGATGCTATCAAAGTAGATTAAGGCTTGCTCTGCTTTAGTTGCATTTGTTCTTGGTTTTCTTTGATCCAATTCTTGTTTTCTTTTAAATTTTCCTGAATTTTAAGTCTGAATGGAGTATAGACAATTAGAAATAGTTTCTATAATCAAGTAGAATATGAACCTTACTTATCAGAGTCAAAATCCTACAAATGCATACTATCTACATCCTGGAGAGAATTCAGGACCAGTTTTTGTTTTCCCCTTCTTAATGAAACCAACTATCACCTTGAAGTAGAAATATGAAGTGGACCCTTCTTTCAAAAAATAAATTTAAGTTGATGGAAGTATCTCAAAACTAGGTAACAATGATCCTTTATTTGAAGCTCGGAAAAAATGCAATCTCATGGTTCCTTCACAGATTACAAAAACTGTGACATCTTATATTGTTGAGAGTGTTGTGTACATTGATGTGGCTGAAAATCTTAGGAAATAATTAAAAGAAAAGTTTTCAAAGGGTGACTATTTCCGTATTTATGCTTTACTTCAAGAAGTACACTTAATAAGAGAGAGAGGAATGTTACCCAATTTTTCACATATTTGAAATTTTTTTGGAAATAATTAGAATCTTTAATACCTATACCAAGTTGTATTTGTGCTTTATCTAAAATTGAACAGAGATTCATAATATGTCATGTGTTTTTAAAAGGGCTTGTTGAGATTTATAAATTGTTAAAACCCATATTCTCTTAGTGGAACCCCTTCCCAACATAAATAAAGTCTTCTCTCTTGTTATTCAAAAAGAAATACATCTTACTGGTGTTAATGGTACTCCCATTGAAGCTAAAGTTCTTTTCAATTATGTTGATAAACAACAAGATCAAGTTTCTTTGAAGAAACAAGGCAGAGGGAATAATTGACCTGATTAAGTTCGACGCAAAGGAAGATCAAACAATCAAGGAAAACAATGCTCCTATTGTCATAAAATGAACCACACAATGGATGAATGTTACTCCAAACATAGATATCCTCCATGGTACAAACAAAAGGTGGAATAAAATTCTACAAGCAATGATAAAATTTGCAACCAGATTTGCAAAGAATGATTTTGTACAAGATTATGAATACAAACAAGAATAGAATCATTTTATTTCATATCAAATACAAAAACTTCTACAACTTCTGGATAACTCCTCAAATCACACGATCAATCAACTATAAAGGTACAATGGTGAGACTCATGCATCATAATCTTATCATGCTAGAATTGTTCAATTCTCAAAACATTTTATTATCTTTAATGTACTATATATTCCATAATTTTCTTTCAATATTATTTTTGTTCACAAATTGATTGAGGATTTAACTATAAAGTAACTTTTTGTTCCAAAAATTTTCAGATCCAAGACAACAATTCATCCAGGATGATTGGGCAAGTTGATCTTATTCAATAGTTTATACTACATTCATGAATTTTTGGATTTCAAGGGCAATAGTTATTTGGTATATAATGTGTTTAATTGTAAAGAAACGGATGTGGATATTTAGCACTATAAGCTAGGACATCCTGAGAACAAAATCTTTGAACACATTTGCAACAATTTTCCCTATGTACATTCTACCTTAAAGACTATTTGTGACATCTGTCATTTTTTCTAAACAACATAAATTCCTTTTTCACAAAGTAACACTATTTCTTTGAATGCCTTTGATTTGAACCTAGATCTACAAAATGTGTTTCTCTTGGATACAAAGCTAGTATTTAAGGATATGTTGTTTTAGATATTAATAATAGGGAAATATTCATCAACAGAAATGTTATTTTTTATGAAAATATTTTTCCCTGTAGAACTTCAAATGAAATTTCAAGTAACAAACAAGAACAAATAGAACAATTTACTCAAAACAATTTTAGTTTTTTTACTGAAACCTTTAGATCACAACAATAATAAAACTAGCACTAATAACACATATAGCAATAACATAGAAACTGAAATCGACATTGCCAAAGATATAAATGAGAGTCACAGTATATTTTTTTACAATAGTACTATTCAAAATTGAGAACAACATGAACAAGAAGATGGCATTGCCAATCAAGTCATCAAAGCAAAAAAGAATTCCTACATTCCTAAAGGACTATTATCATCGGGTCAACAGTTCCATTTCTAAAGGTTACTTTGACACTGTCTATCCTATAACATATGTTTTATCTTACCATTCTCCTTTTGAACAACATTTGAGATATACTCTGGTCATATCTTCTAATACTGAACCACAAAATTTTGAGCAAGTTTGTCACTTGATGGATGTTATGAAAAAGGAGATTCAAGCCCTTCAAGAAAATAATACTTGGTACCTTATAGATTTGTCAGCAGAAAAAACACACATTAGATGTAAATGGGTGTATAAGATCAAACACAAAGCAGATGGAACTATTAAATGACATAAAGCTCGGTTGGTTGTAAAGGGTTATACACAATTAGAAGGGATTGACTAGTTAGATATTTTTCTCCTGTTACCAAACTAACCATTGCTAGAATTCTTTTAGCTATTACAGCTCTCAAGAATTGGCACTTACATCAATTAGATGTTAACAATGTCTTTTTACATAGAGATTTGAATGGGGAATTATATATGACACCTCCTCCATGTTTCAATACAAGAAAACTAAATCAAGTTTGTAGACTCACTAAATCGTTGTACAGACTTAAGCAAGCAAGTAGGTAATGGTTTGCCAAACTCCCTTCATTTTTAATTGTATTGGTTTTATTCAATCTAAGTCGGATTATTCTTTTTTTATTACAAAATCTTCGATTGCCTTCACATTTCTCCTTTGTGTGTAGATGATATTATTCTTGTAGGGGACTGTTTATTTGAGATTGAAAGGATTAAAAGTTTCTTAAATAGTTCTTTCATGATTAAAGACCTAGGAGAACTCAAATACTTCCTAAGTCTAGAGGTTGTTAGATCAAGGAAAAGAATTTAGCTATGTCAAAGGAAATATGCCCTTGACATCTTAACTGAAATGGGAATACTTGCAAGTAAGCCTTGTACTACACCTCTTATGTCTACTAATAAAATTCTTTTCGAAATTGCAGATAAAATACAGAATCCAGACTCATAAAGGAGACTTATTAGCAAAATCCTATATCTTACCAACACAAGGCCAGATATAATTTTCGTCGTTTATCTACTTAGTCAATTTATACAAGAATCTATAGATAACCATCAACTAGTAGCTCAACACATCCTACATTGCATCAAAGCTAACATTGCTAAAGGGTTATTCTTTGTAACTGATTTTGAAGTGTAGATCAAAGCCTTCAGTGACTCAGATTAGACATCTTGTCCAAAAACAAGACAATTTACAACTAGATATTGTATTTTTATGATATCTTCTTTGATTTTCAGAAAATCAAATAAGCAAACTACGATTTATAGTTCATCCTCTGAAGCAGAATATAGAGCACTCACTACAACACCATGTGAGTTGCAATAGATCACCTACATCTTTGAAGATCTTCATATCCAAACCATTGCTCGTGTCCCTCTATACTATGATAACCAATCTGCTTGTCACATAGCTTATAACCCTAGTTTCCATGAACGCACAAAGCACATCGACATCGACTACCATGTGGTGCAGGAAAAACATCAAGCTAATCTTTTTCATCTGCTACATGTACGATCCTTAGATCAACTAGTAGACATTTTCACAAAAATCCTAAGTTGACAAAGTTTTAGATCGATTATGAGCAAGCTTGGAATGATGAATATACATGATCCAACTTGAGGGGAGGATGTTAAGATACTAGTTTAACCATTACTAGATTCTATTATATTAGAAAACCTATAAATAGGTTTTCCCTTTTCTAAAGTTCACGTTTTTATGAAATAAAAAGTTCTGTTTCAATTTTTTACCTTTCTCTCTTCTCTTTTATGGGGTTCTCTTTCCCTTTTTTTCTACGGTAGCCTTTGTAGTGGTGTTCTATCTCTCACCAATTGTGCTACTCCTTTTCTTCTCGAGAAAAAGTTTTGGGTCTTTTAAAGTGAAACATTAAGTGCATGACTTTGACAGATGGGATGCCATCTTCCAAAATACTTGTCCTTACTATTATTCTAGATTTTCTGATTGTCACATCTATTTTATAAAACATAATTATTAAAAATTCAAAATTTTTAATTGAATCAACATGATATCAGATTTTTTTTTAAATCTATCAAATAAAGATAAATCTCATATTAGTTTAGTGATTCAGTCCACCATTACTAAGAAAATTTCTTTTTAATTAAATTTTATTGACATAAAACATAAGTAGGTTTTGTTTAGGACATCCAGTATGATGAGTTTATTTATCACACCGATAGATGAATTCAGCCTACCAAATAGCTATATATATATATATATATATATATATATATATATATATATATATATATATGTATATATAGACTTCAAGTATTTTAAATCTTTTAAAATTTTTCATCAATTCCACAAATTTTGAAGAAGAAATTAAAAAGTGGAAAGATTTTACATTATGAGATATTAACATTATTCATTACAAACAGTATAGTTGTTTGGTTCGAGTGATTTTAAAATACAACACATGACTTTCATTGCAGGAACATTCAAACATGTCTGAGGGTATATGTCATCATGGTGGTGAACTCGTCCATGTCAACCATGCCATCTCCGTCAGTGTCCACAGCTCTCACCATTCGGCGGCAGTCCTCGAGGCTGCACCTTTCTCCCAGCCTTCCTAGCATTTCTTTAATTTCTTCTGCACTTATTTTCCCATCACCATTCCTATCAAACGTCCGAAAGGCACTAGTTATATCCATCGCCCTGACCCCACCACCCTTGTTCTGAGCCTCCATAAACTCTTTGAAGTTGATGAATCCATCTCCATCCAAATCAACCACCTTGAATATATTTGGCACTTCATGAACCGAGTCCTCCATGCCTAGAGCCTTCATGGTGACTCTGTACTCCTGTTGAGAAATTTTCCCATCTTTATTGGAATCAAATTTGTCAAACACTCGCTTCATCTCATCAGCGTTAGGCTGAAGAAATACACCCGTCAGCCCAGAGTTCTGCCTGTCTCCGGAGAACAGACGTGATGGCTTTCTTAAGTATTTTTTTCTTGACAGGTTGTATTGGAAATCAAGAAAACTTGTTCTTGACATTTTATGCTGCTATTGATTTCGTTTGGCACAAAAAAAATGCTATTGTGGCCTTTTATACTAGCGAGAAATGGACGAGGCTGCGACATGAAAATCTAGGGCCATCGGTAATTCCTCATCAGTACGAAACTTGAGATGCTAAACAAAAATTTAGGGTATGAAAAGAATGGTGTGCACCAAAAGATAAGCATTTTTATGGAAAAGAATATATTCTTCTCAAAAGGATACAAGTGTTTCCTATCTTCTTTTGTGGGGACCTTCTTTTCAAGTCAGTTTTCTAGAGGGTACAACCTTTACCAAATCTAATCGTAACAATGTTCCTTTACATAATATTTTCAGGAACTATTGTGGAAGAATATAACTCATCAAGATAAATGAAGCACAAGTTCCCGGGGTGGAGAAAGAGAATAAAAGAACAAAAGACGAGGAGGCCCGGAGGACCATCAACCGTCATGGTGGTTTTCCATTATCCAAATTCTCCATCACATCAATATCCTTGCGAGCTGTTATCTTCTGCACGTAACCTGTAACATTGACAGTTTTTAAATTACTTCAACTTGACACTTGAAAATAACAGTTGATAAAAGTGAAGTTAAAAGAACATATAAAATTTAAGAAAGTTTGACACAGAATTAAGGTCACCATGGAATTTTTTGATAGAAACGTCTGAATGCCAGTTAAGTCTGTGCACTGTTAGGAAAAGGTTTAATACTAAAGCACAAGTTTACATCTATGGAAAAAACATTTAAAACAGGAAAAACCCACTTATATGAAAGAAATTCTAAGGTAGCTCCGCAGCAAGATAAATCTTTGCTTTGTATTGTTATAGCTAACCTAGTAAACAGTACAAAGAGCCTAAGAATGTATCCGACATGAAAGGTATGGCCACTACTGGGAAGGGGAGGGATACAATGCTCACATTAAATTTCCAACATAAAATACGACTTCAATATGCAACAAAGCCTGTATATCATCCAACCACTCTCACATTACACGTTTCACCCTAGTATAAACCGAAAAGGAAAATGGAACATCCTAAATAATATGCAGCTTACTTATCATAGTTAAAAAGCGCAATTAAAATAATTAATTCTTAGACAAACATGAAGCCACAACTGCTAAACAGCAAGATTCTACATCAGTGTTTCACTTGGTATAATTCAGTAACTACGCCATGTAGGATATGCAAACACTCCTAATGCATTAAAAAAATACGAGTGAAATGAACAATGTAAAGAAAGTTAGGATTCAAACTAACTACAAGCAAAGGGAAACTAGAAAAACAAGCCCACTATTGGGTGGTACAAAATCTATTAAACACTTATAAAACTAGATTTTATTCATATGACAATCAGAAAGGAATCTTAATTCATACTGCATAAAAACCCAAGTCATGCAGAAAGAAAAAACATCCTCCCCACTATCAAGCTATAACAGCCATCATGGTTGCTATGGTTAACAAACCATCATCTCATCTACAACAACCAAACACAGCACCTCAGCCTCACAGTCTGTCGTTATTATTGGCTTGATAATTATGCCTTTTATTGCTAGTATTGTGTCTCTAGGCTACGAGTTTTGATTATTAACGTATTATCTCCTTAATTTTGGGCTAATTTAGCATGTACTCAGTTGACGGGAATATATTTCAGATACATATATATCATGTAAATTAATTTTTATATGAGAATTTATTAAAGAGAAAGAAGATACAAAAGTGAAAGGATAATGAATCCTCAATAACTATAACAAAAATAGAAGGAAAAAAAATTAACTAAGAACGAGAAACATGTAATACAACAAGTCAATGTTTCTATTCTAATAAAGACAACCCTGGCTCCCTGGCTCACCAAAGAAGACCAATAGCAGAATGCTTCAAAGAAACTAGGTGAACTGATTGGATCCAAACGAACTCAAGGTTACTAATCCCATATAGAGATTCTAGCATTTCTTTCCAAGCAGATACATCAAATAATTGCAATCTGAGGAGTGTCAAAAGCCTTGTAGCATCTCTGCTGGTGCCAAACCTTCTAAAATTAACACACAAGAACTGCTAGAGATCTTTGGGCAAGCCCAATCAGCCACTTGTTTTCTCAATTTTAGGTATCACTCTTCTACTCACTTCTACGCTGAAACAGTTAAGATGATAGAAAACTAAATTTACCGAAAAATTGTGCCCACACACAACCATTAACAATGAAAAAAATGAAATAAAATAACACAACCATTACAAACATAAAGAAATTGAAGTTCATTAGTTGTGACAGAATAATAATCAAGCAAGTAGATTCCTGACTGCATCATAGCTAAAAGAATCATGTTTTCTCTTACAGAATTATTATAACATTACATAATTATTATATCTAGGCAGCTTTTGGTCCAGCTCTTAAGCTTTTTTACACAAATATGCCTCAAAATAAGATGATGCATACATTATTAGACAAAATTATCTAATTATATAATTGCTTAAAATGTATTACAAGTGTAAACAATGTATCGACAGTTTCAGCATTGAAAGTAAATTTCCATACAAATGCAACAGTGCTTCTATCTTTCTACCAAAGGCCAAAGGTAAAAAGAAATAATAGATTGCAGGCAAAGGAAGAAAGTAATTTATAGATGGGACTTTCTAGGCCCAAATGGATACTTTATAGTTTACATGATTTAGATATTATTTTATTATTTTAAATTTTACTTTATATTTTAATTCCCGAAAATGAGATGATGACAATTGCAGGGTCTTCAATTACTTGTTGGTATTCTTAAGGCTATATAAGTGTATTTTTTTTAGCTATCAAACATCAATAAAGAATATGAATTTTATCTTTTAGCTTCTCTTTAGCTTTAAAATTAGCTTTAAAGGTAGCTTTAAGGTATTTTACACTAGCTTATCTTTAGCTTCCTATCAAAAATAGAGTAACAGAAACAGTTTGTATTCCTTCACAACACTTACAGAAACACACACTAGGGTAAACAAAATTACCCTTAAAGGAGCACTCTCCTTTTCACTAGAAAATCCTAGTTACATTAATGTTAAAACAGAAACTGAAAAAGGCACACTACAATGGAGGACCTATTTATTAGGCAAGACCGCATAGTAACTACCTGATTACAACTAATTACAATTTAACCCCTTTTTACTCTTTCTTCTTCTATAGTAGACATGTAAAGGTCGTTCTCACTTGTTTGAAAGATCTGGAAACTAAATACCGAAATTTGAAAGATCTTCCCAAGTAGTTTCTTCTGGAGGTTTGTCATGCCATTGCACCAACACCCGTTGAGTTACCTCTCCAGTCTTAACTATTCGATTATCCAATGACCAAAGAGGTTGAATTGTTGAACTCCCCCTATAAATCTGCTGGCAATTCTGATTCCACTAGATGATTCCCTGTAGTTTCCTGAAGTTGAAAAACCAAAGAAGGTTGTAGCTTCTGTTTAGGTAGTTGTAGCTTCAATGTGACTGCTCCAATTTGTTGATGAACCAAATAAGATCTGTAATATCTAGCTGCTAGTTTAGGATGGAGTCTAGTAACCATGGTAGTACGTATATGAAGCCTAGTCTTCAAATATACCCAATCCTCTGGTTCAATCAGAGTTATCTTCCTGTGCCTATTAGCATAATGTGCCATATTGATTTTGTGCTCTCTGCACACGAAATATTTTTGCAGCTCCAAAGCTTCATCACGTCAGTTAAATCTTGAGCAACAACTTCCACCACGGCTTTGCCTAGGACAAAACTTAGCCAAAGAAGGTGGACGTCTCCTATAAACAACCTCCAAAGATGTGTTGTGTGCTACCCCTTGAAAACTAGTATTATACCTATTGGAGATTTTACATCAACTAGAGATATGACTAAATTATATAAGTGAGTACAAACCTCATCTTACAAGTCAGTTTTGTGAGGTTGAGTTAGACTTAAAGTCTATTTTCTAGTATGGTATTGAAGTATATCCTAGTGAGGTTTGTTGGGTTTATCTTACCACTTGTTATTAAGCTGCTATTGGATCACTCACAAATATCTAGTTTTACACTTGAAATGTCCAGTCCTTAATGTGAAGGGTGTATTGGAAATTCTACATCAACTAGAGATACAGCCAAATTATAAGGTACAAATAAGTGCAAATCTCAACCTACAAGCAAGTTTTATAAGATTTGGTTAGGTTTAAAATCCACTTTCTAAGAATACCAACTTTTAGCCCATGGAATAAACTCAACCCAACTTTTAGGTTATTCTAAACGAAATCATCTTAGAGGGTTTTCTGCCTCTTTGTTTAAAACTTTCATTTGCCCACCTGATTCCCGAATGTTGTACTCATGTATAAAAATGTACCCTGCAACTTGAATATCTCCTTCCAAAAGAGACTCATAAAAGTGGGATCTCTATCATTGGCAATGGAAACAGGTATCCGATGAAGTCTTATTCTCTTACAAATATCTCAGAAATCCCTTTTGCAGAATATGGGTGTTTGAGTAAACTAAAATGTTCATAATAGCTTAATTTGTCCACTACAAGAATCACATCAAATC
>Ga0209489_106254_pt1 | contig 19388 bp, 5 predicted proteins | sample SiratrowhiteBW_FD_187527 | JGI IMG/M metagenome (GOLD analysis project Ga0209489, IMG submission 187527) | Root nodule microbial communities of legume samples collected from California, USA - Siratro white BW (SPAdes) (version 2) | ecosystem: Host-associated > Plants > Roots > Nodule | place: USA...
ATATATTAACTTTAGTTAGTTTAATGCTAATTGAAAAAATATTAACTTTTTGAGATACGCAATTTAATTAAATGATACTTTTTATTAATACTAGTAAAATAATTATATATTATTTTTATCTTCTCAGCCAATAATTTACTTTTCGAACATTGTATTTTCATTAAATATAATAAGTCGTTACTTTATTTTTTAGATATTATAATTTTGAATGATTGAAAAGTAGTTTATTTTCTAACATATCTTAAATAAAGATTTTATCTTTAGCGACAAAAAAAAAGAATATTTAAATTTTAGTAACTAATAATTACAATATATTAAATTTATACATAATATTAAAAAAAAGTATTAACATTTTCTTTTTCTTATTTATACAATTCAAAACTAATTATAAATAATATAAAAATTATTTTAATAATATTTTATACATAAAAACTAATTATCATTTTAAAATCATATAAAAATTAGTTCATAATATAATAAAAAAGAAACTATATGTGTGATTATATTATTTATGAACATATTTTAAATATATTAATTAACTTAATTATGTAGTTAAAAAATGTAATTCTTTTAATTTACATTTTAATTTTATCTTTAAATCATTTATATATAAAAATAGGACTTAAAGTAAAATATAATTATCACTATGTAACTATCTCTTTGATTAATATATCAAATACCTTAATCCCCCTTCATCTGGAACATTGCCTACTAAGATAACTTTTACTGATAAAATGTATTTTTTTTTGTCATAAATATAATATAGTATCCAGCCGGCCACGACCGGACATGTTTTTGAAAGTGGGAAATGAAAATTAATGAACGGAATGGGCATTGCAAACTCTGACATATCCAATTGTTATTTGTGCGTGAGAGATTATTGCTTTTTGGGATACTTAAATCTAATAATAGCACTTGCGCCAAATAACTTCTTTACCTCCAAACATTTTCATAGTTCATACGATACAATACAAGGAATTGTCTGCGTCTGTGAACCTTTTTTCAGGTTCATCATACATTACAAGAAAACTAGAATAAACACTTCATACATAGTCTATACTATAAACACTATATAAATTACAGGAACCAAAAAGAATCCTTTAGAAAATATAATAAAAAAGAATGTAGGAATTGTTGTGGTGGCAACAGGCACCCCCTTAATTTTGAGGGCACTAACGAAAACTGGCGCAAATAAGGCCCTTTCAATAAAATCTTGTAGCCACAACTCTATGTTTACGCACGTTTTATTATTATTTTTGTCACCCCACGGCATCCATTCAGATATCATCATCACCATACATCGCGCAAATACCTGCCATTTGTTTGTAGATTCTTTACCATGCTCTCAGCATTCGAACTATCCATAGAACCCTGATATCCAAAAAAACAGAGGAACTTGATTAAACAGAGACTCGGTATCTTGTGGAAAAGGGTGGAAAAGGAAAATTCGTAGTGTCTATATTCACACAAGACAAAACCCTTGTGCCATCCCGGAAGAGACAATCTCTACAAAAAGAGACATGATGTCTATATGCTATAGGTAACAAAGATATTTGGTGTTACGTCAACCGCCACAAATTCCAAATAAAAAAATTGCCGCTGGTAGAAGCAGCTATTAATATAAGACACCAAATTCGCAACCACCAATGCCATCAATTTAAGGCAATTCAAAGCTTGTTATATTAAAAAATATACCTGCTCTTGCAAAATTGTGTGCAGGGCGCGGTGTACATCCCTAGCCATTCCCTTGGCATCACCGCACACATATATGTAAGCTCCCTGAGATATCATGCTCCAAATTTCGGAAGCCTGGCACATGAACCGTTGATTAAGAGAAGGCATACATCTTTGGTTCGTAATTAATTTATCGTACACGAGAAAAGTACCTTCTCCATCATTTTATGTTGCACATATTGTTTGGTGGGTCCCTCTCGTGAGAAGGCAACAATGAGTTCAGAAAGTGCGCCAGTATTAATAAAGTGATTCAACTCGTCTTCATAGATGTAGTCCTTCAATCAAATTATTATAAAATATTGGTAAGCCGATCTAAATTATATTTAACTCATAAATCTGCAGGATAGATAAGATAACTCACCATTTGACTGTTCCTGCATCCAAAGAATAAAACAGAGGGGCCAAGTTCAGCTCCTCCTTCTTTCAGAGCTAATCTTTCCTGAGGTGCAAATAAAAAACCAACTGAATAATTGGAATAGATAGATGGATGGAAAAAATAATTTGGAGATAAAATATCAAGTAGATTATATACCTGCAAGAAACCCCTGAAAGGAGCCAATCCGGTGCCAGGACCAATCATGATTATAGGCACATTATTATCAGCAGGTAGTCTAAAGTTGGACGTCCTAACAAAGATAGGAGCCCAACTGCAGTCCGTGCTTTTCTCCAGTGGCACGGAATTCTGGATATCAAACCAAATGGTAAGTTTTGTTTTGAAATGGAGAAATAAACACTTTAGTTTAGTCACTGAAACAAATAGTTTGCTAATCTTAAATAGAATAACCATAATCTATGAAACAAAAATAAGTACCTTCATCCACGTAGAACACACTCCTTTGTGAATCCTTCCGGTGGGCATTTTATCACGTACTAATGCACAGGTAACATGAATTCTGGTTGGCGCCATCCTGTCAACAATTACAGAAAACAGCCAAACTGTAAGTACAAGAACATAAGTTTCTATGATATACTGACTGAGGAAGATGTAAAGAGATCAGAAAACTACATTGGCAGTTTTGAGACCAATGAAAACAGGCACAGACTTAATAATGTCAGGGAAGTTCAGGAATAAAATGGTTGGCAAAGAAATCAGGACACCCCAGACATTGCAAAATTGGTTGCTAAACTTGCTGACAGGACACCTCAGTAACTACATGCACAGACAGTAATGCAAAGCAATGAAAATAAATTAACCTTGGAGATGAGGAGATTGAATAAAATCTTGGCTGCAGACGAGGAGCAACTGCCGCAAAAAAGACACCAAGTGGAGGTTTGGCTGATGGAAATTCAGCCATGACCTCAAGGAGACTTCTCTGAGAGACAGTCACCCACTCTGAATATTCATCCTACAAAAGCAGACAAAAGTAATATGCAAATGAGAAACATAAGTAGAAATGGTTACTATAAATCCCCATGGTATAAAATAATAAAATATTAAACCTTTCCGGCAGGTGAGGCAAGATGCCTTAGACGATCAGCTTCAGATGGATCAGATGCATGAGCAGCTAAGGCAAGCAAGACAGACTGGAAAATATGTTCAAAGAATTATTAATTGTTAAATAAAGTAAATCTCTCGAGACGATGAAGAGATATGGTTGAAATTAAGGGTGTATCAAACCCAAAACAAGCACCTTTTTGGGTGAACTCAAAACATCCGCATATCGTGTAAGTGCGGTTCTTAGAGTAGAGGGTGGGAATGGAGGTGGCAAGGAGCTTCCGCTAAGTGGTTTCCCATCTTCATCATCAGCATGGATAGAGAAATAGATATCTGGTGACAAACCTATTAACCTTAATGCCTCTTCCACAGTTTCAGACAAATTCTCACAGTAAACACCAACATGGTCCCCTGTTTCATATCTGTGAAATAAAACAGGCATAAGAACATGGACAATTATATCAACAAGTGTATCACGACAGGTACATTCTCACAAGCAAATACTTACTCAACTCCAGTTCCTGAAATCTCAAATTCCAAATGAGTGCAAGATCGATCAGATGCAGGAGTGTGAAGCTCCTTACGCACAGCCACATTTGCCCTGCACACGCATAAGAATTCATGTCAGATGATAGTAAGGCATAACTGATTTGCAACTGAATAACTATCCGAATGTACCTGACTGGATGTTGAGCATCCACAATGGCATGACCGTTTACGTTATGCCATTTTTTTTCATCAACAGACGCTTCCAATGGATCGTGAATAACAACCCGGTACTCCAAAACAGCAGCAGTATAAGGCGTAGACACAGTGGTATCATCCTCATCTCTAAGCAGTTGGTCCAATGCCGGCCACAGTTCTTCTTTCCTGTAATAGCAGTCATATTTAGGGGAGGAGAAAGAGTATAATAATAGATTCCTGCTCCAATATATTCATGTCAACTTAATTATTTCCATACCATGCAGTAAAGTCATCCTCAATACATTGATCATCATCTCCAAGACCCACTGGCAAAAGACGCTTCCCTCCTTCAATGGCAGAAGACAGGTCAGATCATATTCATTGTGAGAAGTAGAACTATCAATGTGTGAAAGATTAAAGTGAATAACATAAACTTGACAACTACAATACAATTAAGCTAGTAATGCATGAACTTTTCTGTCTAGAGTATTTATTTATATGAATAATGTTAAATGACAACCTAAGCAGAGATCAAATTCATTAAAAAACTACCCACTTATGTTACAACACTTTTCATTTAGTGCGTTAATTTAATTACCATTGAATCTGGAGAATCAGTAAAAAGGTTACCTATCAACCAACAAAGTTCAATTATTTGCGGAATTCTTATTAGGTGTAAAGATTTGGGATTGCAATCCCCTCTCATGTGAGGGTCACGTGAAGAGAAAAAAATAGACAAAATAAAGTGTGTTAGGATTGCAGAGCCCTATAATTTAAAACACCTATTACGGCTGAATATCTTCAAAAATAATTCACAAGTGAGATCGTCATGTGGGATCCAGATCCAAAGAGTTGAAGTAATATTCACCTAAAAATGAGCCAAGGAATGACATTGCGAAATGTCCATGCATTTACAATGTTAACTACTAAGAATTTCAACCTTTGGAAAATGATTACAGAGAAGTGCAGAATACGAATTGCGGAAAAACATGTGTATTTATAAGGGAATTTTTTTTTTTTTCCTATTTAAAACGTCGATCGCCTTCAACAGTGATTTTACAATTTTACCAATCAAATTTAAGTATGCCAATTCCCATGGAAATTCATCGAGGACAGAACGGGATAAAGATGAATGAAGAGTATACCTTGCTCAGCAAACAATTCATCCACCACTATAGCCACCTGCGTTAATTCCCACAGCAACCAGCAACTCCGTGGTTAAAATCAAATTGAAACATTAGAAGACAATAAGGGTGTAGGAATTCAGTGCAAACCTTGTTAAAATGCTCATACTGCCTGTTCCCGAGGCCAAACACACCATAGTGAAGATTCTTAATCCACCCTTCTCCTTTTTCACCGCCCTGATCACAGTGACACTCAAAGTCAAAACATAATCCCACGATTTCACTCAACAATAATGCTACCGGAGCCAGTATCAAACTCACCTCCGTAAACCATTTATAAAACCTTGCCGCATTATCAGTAGGCTCACCATCACCGTATCTACACCGACACCACAACATATTAAATCCCAAACTATACTACAGAGATAGATGAATAGAAACAAAGCATAAACAAATAAATTATAAGAAATGATGAAAAATACTCACGTGGCCAAAAAGAAAAGAACGTGCGACTCCTTCTTGAACCTTGCCTCGTACTCTTCGTCATCGGCAGCGTAATCATCCTGCTCGGAAAAATCCCCAACGCGTCAGCGTAAAACCGTGCCAACAAACAAAACAGAAATAGAAGAACAGTAACAGCAATAACGGTACCAAATCGACGACTCTGAACGTGGCTTTCTCGTAACGCGCTTTGGCCTCTTCCGCTATGGCCTGTTGTAACGCGAAATTCAATTTCGAGTGAGGTTCAGAAGAGACAAGGATGATTAATTAATTAATTAATTAATTAACAAGTTTTGCGATGAATAGATAGAGATATTACCTTGGCGAAGCCTTCGGCGGTGCCGGTCTGAGTGCCGAAGAAGATGGTGACCTTCTTGGTGCCGTCGTCGAGCTCAATCTCGGGAAGCTTCTCGATGACGCGCTTGGGAGGCTCGAGAGGCTTGGGCTTGGGCGCGGCAGATCTCCGCCATACAAAGACGACGACGCAGCCGATGAGGACGGCGATGGAGGTGGTGAGGATCATGACGAACTGGCGGTTCTCGAGAAAGACGGTGGCGGCGGAGGAGTTGGTGGAGGAGATGTTGGAAGGGTCGAGCGTGCCCTTGATCATGGCGGACATGAGATCCAGAGGGGAAATCTTGAGGGAGCTTGAATCTTCCATGGCGATGCAAGGTGAATGAATGAATGTGTTGTGGTAATTGAGCGAAGGAAGGAAGAAAGAGCGTGGTGAGTCTCTCGTCTCGGAAGTTGGTGCTTGAATGCAAAGTAGTTGGGAGTTGAGAGAGAGACTCTGAAGAAGGAAAGGCGTGGGTGAGGGGGTTATATTGTTGGGAGGGAAACAAGAACAACAACGACGCCCACCAACCCAGACCGGTCAAATCCACCTACCACACCTCCCCTTAACCTTAACCCTGGTTAATCATAATGCTCTGCATCTGCTTACTACTTCTATTTTTCTTTTCTCACTATTCCTTTCATAAATTTCAATTTAGTCCTCTAAAAAACTACACCTTATTTTTTTAAGTTCAATCCCGTAAATAAAAAAGAGATAATACCTTTTCTATCACTTTCAATGAAATAAAGTAATAGTTAGAACTTTGACTTAGTTATATTTTTTTTCTGTTGATTCTAAATTAAAAATATGTAATTAGATAGTTGATTTATAGTTGTTTATTGGTTCTTGATTTTTTTTAAATCATCAACAATTTTAATTTTCTAAATTTATAAAGAATCAATACAACTTCAATAGTTGCAGCAAAAAACTACACATAAATTACCTGATTATTTATTTCTTGAATCACTTGTATTCTTGAAAGAGACAATGATGCTTGAATCTTATACAGATAATATGAGTGACCGAAAAAAATTCTTCGAATGTTTAACTGAATTGTATTTTCATAAATTAAACTTGAAATCACTTTATTAAATTGATATAATATAAAATATTAATTTAATCTAAAAAGTGACTTATTTCTATTTATATAATGATTATTTTAAAAGTTTGTGATCGGATATAAAGTCTGTTTATTTTTTTAAATGTAAATTCTTAAGTATTTTAAAAAAGTTTGTTTATAAAGGTTTATTAAAGTTAAGCAATATTGTTTAATAGGTTTTATCATTAGAGCAATTAACTGTTTAGGAAGAATTATGGTAAAAAAATAAAAATAATAATGTAAAATTTCTAAAATTAAGTTAAATAATTGAATGATGTTAGTATTAATAAAATAAACTATTAAGTAAAGTACTAGAACCTATGTACTACTATAAAATTAGGACAAATAATTAATTTAAACATATACTAGTTGAGTACATTAGTGCTGAATACACAGAAATATTTGCTTATTCCTAATCTATATCAGAATTTCAACGTCGGTTTTATGAAATTTGGTCTTACCTAATACGACCTATATATCACTTCCCTTTTCGATCATTTGCCGCTTACTGTAGCTTTTTCTTTGCTACTTCGTCTTTTCCACGGGTTTTCATCATTGAAGAGAAATCAACGTTCAAGATTCCCAACTCATTCATTCATAACTAATATCTTCGTCGTCTCAGTCTCAGGTAGGCTCCACTTTTTATACATACTAAAAACTTAATTATAAATTTTAAATATTATTTCATTAATAATTAATTAAATATAAAACTAAATTTTAGACATAAAATTCAACTATTTGATCAAATATAATTTTAGTAGCAACATATAGTTATGGCTAATCTTCTCTGATAATGGTATAATATAATTAAACAAATGTTAAGATGCGTCGTGAGAAGAAAAGGAAAACACATGGCCCTTAAAAGTGAAACTATAACTAGAATAGTCTCACTGCTCATAATTGTTACGTAAAACTCAAAAAATATTAAATAATTTACTTCGATATTAATATTAAACTATTATTATAGTGTAGAATAATTTCCCACGTGTCTTGCGAGTCCCATCTTCCCTTACTATATTCATTACAGTTGGGTTTACAACCTTGCTCGTTTCATCCGGTGGGAACGCGAACACGTTTTAATTTTGTGTTACCGGTAACGATGCGGACACGTGTACAGCCAACTACTTACTTCTTAGCCGACAAAATAATGCAGAAAAATATGGGGAGAATGTTAACATCAATCACAATAATCTATTTTTACTCAATGAGAGCATTAAAAGCTTTTTTTTAATATATTAAAAAAAATATAGAAATATATGATATTTGTGAATATGAAAATTTGTCTTATTTATATTATCTATTAGAGTTTATTATACGAGATTTTATCAATAAAAATAATACTTTGATAAGTTTTATAAACAAAACTTTATCTTGAAATTAAAGAAAACTGAACTCTCCTTAATATTAAAATTTATATTTGTAAGTCTCATCAAAATTTTATTTATTGATAAAAAAAATATATAAACTACTTTTTTTGACAAATCTTATAAAAAAATTAAAAATTATTAACTTCTCGTGTATGAATGATATATTAACTGAATTAAGTTTAATTGATATTTTAACATTCCTTTTAAAATGCTATTTTTTGTAAAAAAATGTTATGATGGTGTAATCAAACGTTATATATTGATTAAAATTAAAGCATTTTAGAAAAATAGTGAATATTTATTTATATTTGACAACCACAAAAGTTATTGATTTTTTTCTTATAGAAGAGAACAAGATGATCACTTATAATTACATTTTATTATTCTTGCATTGCTTTCTGGTTCACACATACACTTTACATTCTTAGCAATTACATTCTATTTTTGGCAACATTACACATGCGTGATGCACTTTCCTTCCTCATCATTTATTGTTGAAAAAAAATTGTAATAGATGCACTTTTATTTTGTTAAGAGTTGACATAAAATGATCATGTGAGTTGCACATGCTTATTTAATGTCAATGTCTTAAATTAAAAGACGTGAATTTTTTTTAATATATGTCAATAAAATATTGCAAATGACCCACTCGTAATTTATTTTAAATGATGGAATGAACGATTTTAGATAATAAAATTAAATATAAAAATGTATTAAATAGACATGCACCCATCATGTTGGTAAGAGGTGGTATTTATCATCACATTACAGATTTTATGAGATATTTGCTAGGATAAAACTTGAGTGGTCCTTCTCTTAAATTATTTTGGCTACATCTACCAAAATTAATTACATATTTTCAGCAAATAAAATATATTTGGTTTTTTGAGGCTAACGTCAATTGAAGTGGACCATTATAGCATTTTCATAAATTCGAAGATGTGTAAACAGTCCTATATAGTGCTGAAATCAAGTGCAAGCAAACAAGGTGTAAAAATTAAAATAAACTGTTTTTATTATCATGGATTATGGATATTATCATTTTTTTCAAAAAGAGTTTAACTTGATAGTTTTCACAAACACACCTTAAAATGGTAAATTTAATTTAACGAGTTTGAAATTGGAATGTGATGTAAATCTTAAAATTTAATTAATTATAGTTATTTTGTACATTTTATTTTCTTCCACAAAAACATTGATCGAGAAATATCATTAAATTGATGAAATTGAAATGTTTTTCGATATTTTTGTGTGGTGACGGGGAAGTGAAACTTGTCCAGAGGAGTGGACAGTTCGAAATAAATGGGGATGGCAGTGAGTGGTGAGGTTCACAAATTTGGTTCAGTTGAGTTATGTATAGGTTTGCATTGTGGCCACAGATTAGAAGTACCTTCTGGTCTCTATGCGTGCATATTTCCTCACAAGAAGACAATGAACTCAAGGTATTGCTACTCGTCACTTAGAAAAGGACCATTGTACTTGTTCTTCTTTCTTGGCATTAAAATTCCATTCTTATTTACATGCTTTCCAAATTTTACATCTGTCACGTTTTTTAACAGTTGAAGAAGAAAGTTTATACTTTTTTCTCTGATAAGAAAGTTTGTCGTTAAGGAAGAATGGACCTGGAATGTAGTATATAAAAAAATTATAAATTCATTGTTTTAAGATTTTATATTGGAGGTAAAAAAAATATGAGTAGTTGAAAAATTCTAAATTAATTTTACAAATTCATTTTTTTTATAACTATTAATAATGAAGGTACTCGAGAGAGCAATTTATAATTTAGTGTGATGGAATTGTAATGAAATTTGTAATATTTAAGTAGTTTTATCACTTTTTCACTATGTATTATGTTATAAAAGAAAATATACGGATTTACATAAAAAAGAGTACATATAAATTTTGTAAGATGATTAATGACAGTAATACTTTAATTGATAATTGACAATGGCTTAATTAACTTAATGTTTTTTGTATGAAAAGTATGATTTAATTTAGATCAACAAGTGAATTTACATGGTTACTCAAAATTTCAAGTTCTTCCAACATATGTTCTGCACCTTATTTATTTTTACTCAACATAAAATTTCATGTTACATTCACAAAACGTTTGAGCTTTTTATAAACATTTACAGGCAAAATAAAAAGCAAGAATTCATATGTCGTTAAGCTAATTTAGACGGGATATAATATCAAATTTGAATTAAATTAACATAGTAAATTGTTACCTATTAGTAAAATCAACTTACAATGTCGTTTCTTTCACAACCAACATAGTTGTTTTGTAATTTACTACGAAAATGTCACCGTACCACACCATTTATTATGACAATTACAAATATCATAAAGCCGTTATTGAATCTAATTTTTTCATTAGTAAATCAATAAAACTTTTATTATTTTTTGGAAAAATGATTGAAGTAATAAGTTAAAGTAAATTAATCTAAAAGAACATTTTTACTATGGTTTAGTGTTATTGAAACTTTGTGAGTTTAACTCACTGAAAGCATTAGCAGCTTCTCTTTGTTTTCCTTTCAAAATATAATTAAAAAAATTATAATTATATTCTAATATTATATATATATATGTATATGTATGGACTTTAAGCTTATTTCCTTTTAATCAAAATTAGTTTCTAATTTTTTTAAACTATTTTTTATTAATTGCGACAGTATTTTAATTTTAAATCTATTGAGATAATATTATTAATTAATAACCATAAATAAAATATTGTCTATTTCAAAACTCAAGCTCCGTAAAGAAAGAAAAGTATAAATAAATTATCTTTTTAAACGACTTGAAACTATGAGTCTATTTGAAGTTTGGAATATTAGTAATATTTAAAAAGATTCAGCAAATCAAATATGTGTTTTAGTCAAATTTTTGTGACGCGATTATCAACGTCGAAGTAGAATATAGTATCTATTGCATAAAATTTGAAGTGGATAAAGAAGTTCAATATGGTGCCAAAATAACGTGTAGACAGACATGCAGTAATATGAAAAAATTATTCTTAATATCCATATACTGAAATAATTTAATCTTAAAATTTTCTCAAACACATCATTTAAAATTCTATAAATTTAATTTAAAGAGTAAACATTTATGTTATTTCTTAAAATTGGAATGTATTAAAATGTAACGTGTCTCTTAATTCAATTACGTACTGTTTTATTCTCGTAAACTTTGTTTTCAGAGACCAATGTGATTACAACTTTCAAGTTCAGGGACGGAGTTATTGTATATTGTAATTAATTTAGTGCAGGTTTGATTTAATGTTTGAACTGTGATATTTATTTTTTTTATTAAAAGATAAAATATATGTAAAATAGTTTGAGTTTAAATATAAATTGCTTATAGATCCACGTGTTGAGTTGATTGGTGATAAAAATAACTAAAGGGTGAACTGTTGGTGAGATATTGAACACGTGGAATTTGGATTTGTGGTGATGGTGAAGTTGGCGCCAGCAGAGTGAAGAACTGTGGTACAGGTTTCACAGATTTGGCTTGGACATTATTGTTTCGACCATGGCTTTGCATTCTACCCACAAAACACGGGCTCCACTTCGAGACACTTCACAAAATGACATTAAATTTGAGTGAACATTTGTCCTACATTTTAGTTTCATCTACACTAATTACGAGTCTAAGTCTTACATTAATTAAAAATAAAAAAGTTGAGTAACATATAAAAAAAAGACCTACAAACCTAAAGTCTTAAGGGTTTAAGTTGAATGTATTCCGTTTAAGTCTGTAAACAGTGATACGAGAAGATAGTTTGTGATTAAGCTACTCGTGTTTGAAAATGCTTTCATTTGAGAAAGTGTGTATATATATTAGATATCAAAGTATAAGTCTAAGTCCCACATTTAATAAGAATAAGAAAGTTAAACAACATATAAAAAAAATATACCTTAAAGATTTGGGTTGAAAATAATGTCATTTTTTATATGTTAGCTCATATCTCATTGTTTGAGATCTTCTAGTATTTCTCCAACACACTCCTCATACACCCTCATTTTTCACACTTTTTTGGTTGCCACCTATAGTTTACCACACTAAATACAACTTTGATGTTGCGATTTTTAAAGAATCAAACTCGTTCAGAATTGGTATTTGTATTCGAAGTGAGCATCACAATTTCATCTAAGTAATGCTGACTATTTTAAATGGAGTTTCAACGCCAACAGAGGCTGAATGATGTAACTTCAATCATGTTATTCATAGGTAGTTCAACTTGAATATCAAAATATCATTTTTGAAATTCATTGTCTCTAATTTTAATCTTATGTCTCTAACTTGCATGTTCTTCTTGAAAAATGCATCTTTTGCTTGAAAAAACAGTTCATTAATTTTGATGTTGTTCACATTTTGCCTAACGTTGCGAAAATTTAGTATTTGTTTAAAATTTACGATACATTAGTGTAAAGGTGTCAAGATTTCAATATAAAATTAAGATTTCGTGAAACAAGGTGGTGGTGATCTGACGCCATAGCATGTAAATCCCATTGTACAAAACATTATTCCTAGAAGAGAAATTATGGATAGGTACCCAACCTCCAGTCAACATTTTTTTATGGTATTATTTTTTAAATGTCTAAAAAGTAACAAACAAAAACTAAGAAAAATAATAAATAAAGGTAACTATAAGGTAGCTGTTGTTGGATGATTTGATAAAAATGAATATTAGGTGAGTTATCACCGTTTTTTATAAAATAAAATTGGTTATTTAATCGTTGAAACAAATATAATGTATAGTTTAATATGATAGGAGATAAATTGTTATAAGATTAAATATATTTTTTAATTTTTATAAACAAATATGTTTTACCATTACGTGATGTATTTTGTTATAGAATAATATGTTTTTTTTCGTTCTGGTGTATTTTTCTTTTCAAAATTCCAGTAATGTATGAAAAAATATTATTTTTATAGGTAAAACGTATTAAGTTAGTATGATTTTATTATAAAAAATTAATGAAGCCGTGTCATCATAGCACAATTTTAAAGTTGAGCTGAAATCATGTATATCAATACAATTTCAGTGTAATAAGATTGAATTAAAACCGTGTCACATCAACATGATTTCAAAACAATTGAAATTGAGTTACTTTAGCACAATTTTAATTAATATCTAAAATCGTGCTATAATGACACGATCTCATTATGAATTAACTATGACATGATTTCTTCACATGAAATCATGTCAATTTGGCACGATGTCTATTTTGAGAATTTTGAAAAAAAATTGCATCAGAATGGAAAAAAACCAAATAATATACAATAAAATAATTTAAATTGGATTGTAAATATTAAAATAAATTTTATTCAATTAGTGAATACAATAAATATAAAAAAAATTTAAATCATTAAAAAATAATATCAAAATTTAACCAAAAACTTTCAAATTTAGTGACTTATATAAACTTAGGTTAACTCAATATATAAACTAACTGAGTTATTTTTTAAAATAATTAAATTTAAATTTGCATTATTTTATTAAAATAAATATCAATATTATATTTTATATATAAACATAAACCATGTACTTTTGTGTAGTTATTTGATTTATGATTAATGGATTCCTTCTAATTCGTTTCTAAAATAAGTTTTTTATTTCATACTTGCCAAAAATCTCGTATAAAAGTCAATTAGGATTCTGGTCAAAGTATGTTTTTTTTTTCATTACAACATTAACATGTTTAATTTATTTTTGGATATTTTTTAGAATTGTATAAACATTTACAAATGTTCTAAATAGTAAATTGATTTTTTAAACAGTTTATATTAATTATAAATTAGTTATTAATTAATTTGTAATATTTACAACTTAAATTTTATTTTGATTTAACTAAATTTTTTTTGACCAACTTAATTCTGCCTAACTAGGATTGACTCAACTTGGTTTGACCTTATGTGATTTGGGTTCAATTTGACTAAACATTTCTTATCTTACACTTAATTTAACATGTGTGCAACATGACTCAAATTGACTTTAATATTAGTTAACTCAATATGATCTCAACTCGACTTGATTTGAGTTTGACCTAACTTTACCTAGTTTAATTTCAACTTGGTTTTGTTTGACTCATCCTAACTTAGGTTCATCTCAACTAACTTGACATTGTTCTATCGTGAATTACCTTGACTTGAACCTAATCGAAACTTGTTCATACTATTTTAGTTTTAAAAATAGACCGTATAAATATTTTTCATGTGTATACATACTTTTTTAGGTAAATATTCTTTTTTTTTTACTTTTATTTTGAAACAATAATTTTTACTTAAAAAAAATCATCCATGAGACTTTTATGGCATTTTGACACATGGACTTTTTATTATGTGAGCATTTTGGAAATTAAGCTAAATTGGGTAAGTATGGTATTTTGACATGACTTCAAGTATCCAAAAATAATAAAGTTTTACAATTATGTGAGCATTTTGGAAGTTAAGCTAAATTGGGTAAGTATGGTATTTTGACATGACTTCAAGTATCCAAAAATAATAAAGTTTTACAATGAAATATTTTGACATGACCAAGTCTTGTTATTAATTCTTACAAAACCAGCTTGTAATTGAGATTTACACCTATTGAAATACCTCATTCCTAGTTGATGTGGAATCTCCAAAACACCCCTTCATACCGAGACTTCTCAACTTGAGCGTAGAACTTATATTTAAGGGTGATTTGATAGCAGTCCACTAACAGGTGGCCTGATAGGCTCAACAACTTTGTTAGGCTAGGTTTTAATATCATATTAAATCTAACTTAATTTTATAAAACCGGTTTCTAAGATGAGATTTGCATTTATTTTTAAACTATTGAGAGGTCTTATATCTAATCGATACGAAACCTCTATCTAACATTAGTGAGAAGATGAAATTTTACAATGAAAATACAAAGAATAATAAACAATCTTAAGATAAAAATGACATTTAGAATTTTAAAACAAAGTGTTACGAAAGTTGTCAATATGACCAAATGAAAATATTGACTCTATCATGTTTTTATATTTATATAAATATATTAACTCTATCATGCTGTAGTATTCAGTATGTACGATCCACTAAATAAAAAAATTAAATAAGTTACAAGTCACTTGAAATAACTTAAGTTATAAGTTAAAATATCCCAAAATAAAATATTTAAAAATATTTACTAATTTTAATTTAAGTTGATCAAGTTAGTTTGTAAATTCATTAATAAGTTAATAAATCATTTATTGGTATCATTAGACAGACTCATAATATACTTTTTTAGGATTTTTGACAAAGAAAAGTCACCTTATTAACAAAAGGTTAAAGTGATATGTTTTTGGATTTGCTTAATTTGAGAGCTAAAGGGCAATGAGTTTTTTTGCGTGAGACTTAGGCATTTGTTATCGTATGAATGATCCAATATTACGTTTGTCACATTATATAAAATAATTGTATATGAGGTCCCGTAGGTTTTACTTTACATAAGAATTGAATGATTTTTTTTTTTAAAGAAACACCTTAATAATTGAAACCTTCTCTATTATTGTTTCACTGCGTTGAAACAGTCTCCATTATTCATTTACTTATGTTTTTTGGCTGAACAAAAAACAAAACATACCTTAGTATGTACTAAGGTATTATGAATGTTTATTCTCGTGTTACTTGAGGCAAATTCATGACTAGACTGAAAGGTAGAGATTAGGGTGCTTCATTGGCAGAACAAATCACACATTAACTATATGGGAAGGCATAAAATCAATAAAAAAAATTATTATTTCAAACTTAAACATATAGTCAGCTATTTAACATATAAGAGTTTAATGATTACGTTAAACACATGCAAGCAAAGGTGCGTAAGATATATCTAATAATTTTCAGCCCTTAATATTGTTCTTGGTTTCTCTCTTTGGAAATTACCCAAAGCAGGGTTCGTTTTCAAAAGTTAAAAGGTTGAGCAAATTGCACGGATATTGAAAGGAAAATGCAGCAGAGTCAGAAGGTGACTATAATCTATTGAGGATTTGAAAATGCATTGGTCAAAATATTGACAATTAATTTATATTTTAACGAAATGAGAAGTGGTAAAAGAAGAAAAAACCAAAATGCATGTCAGAAAGTAGCTTAATGTCAGCGCGTGCATGCGTGCCATCTGCATCTATGGTCTACCCTGGTTGCCAATTTTTTAAATTAATTTAAAAATGTCCGAATTATATATAAATAATGGATTTACACTTGAAAGAAGATATTAGGAATTCAAATATAAATATAAATTTCATATTAAATATAGATAAAAAATTAAATAACATATGAATGAAAAGAATCATAAATCTATTATTTTATTCTTAAACATCGGACTATGAGACGACAATATGTGTATATCGAAACTGGGAAAAGTGTCTTTGATATTTGTTTACACAGTCAACAACATGAAGTACGTCCATATTTAAAAGTTCAAAGTTTTGAATTCAAAAGAAGTAAGGCAAAAACAAAAAGACCATTTTCACCATATAATACATAAATAAATAAATAGATGGAATATTATAATCACACCAATTTGACATTCAAACCGGATTGAGATTGTTCAAAGAGAATTTTCTGTTACGATCAATCAAATTGACTTTTTTTTTTTTTGTACAGATCATGTCTGTTGCAGAAAGGAAACAAATTCATTAAGTCAATAAAATCAATGCTTGATAATTCTTAAAATATTCATTTACATCTATGCTTAGAAATTAAGAAAAACGAGAGAATAAACGAGTTCACAAGCGATAAGGAACGAAAAATATTTTATAGATGTTTCGTAAAAAACATTTATGTGTTACTATCCAGCTACGCTTAGTGAGGATATCTAATGATATATGTTTTTAATACCTTTTTTTATCATAATTTCTTTAAATAAACTATGAAAAATACTTGTTAAATTAAGTGAGATAAATACTTATTTATTCTTAATAAATATCATTCAATGGAAAAAATAGATCTAAATAATGCTTTATTAGTATTTTTCTTTTTATAGTTATGTCTAGAGTTTCAACTCTAAGTTGAAAGACTTTTATTGTCATTTTTATTATTATATTAGCCTTTCTAGATTCAATGGATTGGCATTTTTCATTTATGTTGATTTATGCAATGAGAACACAAATTTTATTTTTTAATGAAAATTTCGGAGACCAAAAAGGTGACGATTAGTAGATGAAATTAGTTTCTGATTGAGTAGGATTAGAGAATAAAAAAAATAATCTTATAGACTCTAAAAATAGACAATCTTTTGTAGAAAGTATGTTTATAAACTTCAAACACGTTAGTCTGTTATGTGAACAAATAATTTTGTTATTTTTTATATAATTTGATTCGTTTTTATTTAATTTCTCTTGAAGTTGAAATGGGCCTAGCTCACTTAATTACTGTTTTGCTTTTTGGGGCTATCTCATTCAATAGTTTTGCTATTTACACCGGTCTAGTTTATGCTCTTCGCATTGCTTTTTGTTCTTAAAAAACTCCTTTGACAGAAACTACTCCCTGTCGTGTTGTTGTTGCTAATTTCATTATATTGTTAATACATATATATTTGAATTTGGGTTTAATTTTAATTTTTAACAAATAATTTAATCATTTTACATAAAATGTTACTTGTTTGATTGTCATATGTTAATTAACTTGAAAGTTGTCAGAGAATCAACATATGTTAATTAAGACTTAGCATCTTATATAAATATGTCTGGTGTTTTTGGTTGAATGTGAATGACGTTTAATTCAATTTAACAAACTGCTGTTTTTTATTTTAATGACTAATTTATTTTTCTGATAACTGTAGAAAATTAATTTTATGTCTAGTATGGTAGTTTATTCATTCGTTGCTAATCAAATTAATTTTTAAAATATTTAAAAATTAACACTTCCAATATTTTATATAAGAAAGAAGTTCGCATATTTTTGTTCCTAAAAATTTGATTTATTTTTAAATGTAATAACAGTTAATTTTTTTAATAATTTTATGTTATTTTAGAGTGTACTATTAAACACTCGTTTGAATCCTGAAGTGAATGTATTTATTTTATTATTAACAATTTAAGGCACAGTCATTAGTAAGAAAAACATTCTTAAATTATGAATAAAGATCATTAAATATAACCAGAATTTAAATAATTCAGTTTTATAGATATTTAAAAATAAGTTTGAGTTTATGGAATTTTAAGTTAAAATTAACTGACTAATTTAATTATTTGTTTTTTTATATAAAAGTAATTGCACTGTGTGTTGAATTTCATGTTGAATTAAGTGTAACGTGATTTATATCCTAAATAAAGTTACTTAAAATAAATTCTATGGTTTCGTACCTAAAACATCAAATTGATATTTAAAACTCCAAAAGCACTCCCATGGTATAGTTTTTATTCCTATGTGATGGAAGTGAAGTTAGGACAATACTTTTCAACAAAACAATGCGTATAATAAAAGATAAAATAATTCCTTTTTTTTTTTGTCTCTCGGACTTAAAAATAATATATTTTATATTTTAAAATTAGCATGAACAAAATTAAATACCGCAGAAAGAAAAATGACATTCATTCCAAATAAGACATTATAAAACATTAGTAGGACCAATTCGTACGCAATCAGCATCGTCATTTTGCTTAATATTGGCAAGGATTCGTGAATGTCACTCATTGAGGATGTGCTGTTGTTCCCTTGTCTTTATGTGTTTTTGTGTGTTAGATGGTTTCATCATGTTACTTTTGTCCTTATCTATCTGCATCTCAATAAAAGATATCATGGGGTTTGATATCAATAATTCATACAAATAACTATTGATGAGAATTATAAAAAAAAACGATACACACATTCTAAAAAAATTGCATATATTTTTTTTTATTTCAATTATTTATTTTAAAACGTCACCATTTAATTAAATGTTAGTCACCTTCTTGAGAAAAAAACCCAGTTCTTAGATATGTGTTTTCTTGATTTACTATGAATCAATTCAGGAAAACAATACACTTCAACAAAGTTGAATGCCCATTAATTGAAAAGAATGATGTTTAGTAGGCGGATTAAAGAGTGAGATTTTTTTTATAATCATTACATTGAATTGATAGCTGAATTGCTTTTCTTAAAAAAAAAAAAAAAAAAA
>Ga0209489_106256_pt1 | contig 19383 bp, 7 predicted proteins | sample SiratrowhiteBW_FD_187527 | JGI IMG/M metagenome (GOLD analysis project Ga0209489, IMG submission 187527) | Root nodule microbial communities of legume samples collected from California, USA - Siratro white BW (SPAdes) (version 2) | ecosystem: Host-associated > Plants > Roots > Nodule | place: USA...
GATATTTTAGTATCTTTTAATATATAAAACTATAAAATTACAAATTTGTTCTTATAATTAAAAATAAAAGATAATAAATTTATTTAATGTAATTAATATATATATATATATTATAATTATTATATAATAAGGACTAAATGATCTTTTACTTATTGCCACTTGACTTTCTTTGCTCATTCTCTTATATATGAGCAACCTTTTTTTTATATCCTCTTTTTCTCTACTCATAAATATTGGCTCATGTAAATACACACGTCTCCAGTCTTTTTTATTTATTTATTTATTTTTTTATATTTGAGCAATAGAACCAAACATATCCTAAATCTTAAACCTTAAAAATAATAAAATTTAAATATTAAAAATTTAAAATTTTAATTTATTAATTAAATTATTAAAAGCATTTAAAAATAAAAAGTAATTTATTTAAAAAACTTAAAAAATTAAAATTAAGAAACAATTTTGTACTTGTTACGTACAACTTCTATAAAAAAATATGTAAAAAATTATATTTTCAAATCACAACATCAATAAAAAAATATAAAATATATAATTAGAAAAACTTAAAAGAAAGAAAAAAAAAAAAGAAGTCATAAAAAATAGTAAAGAATTCCAGTCATGAAACGACTTTTGTAAGAAAATAATTATTCAAAGTTATGTTTTTAAAGTACGACTTCATCTTTGTAAGTAAATTACATCTTTTTTATTTTAAAATTATGTTTTCAAAATACTATCTATTATTTAAGTAATTTTTTAAAATTTATCTATTTTGATAATTTTGAATAGAAATTGCGACATTAAGTTAAAAAAAAAAAAAAAATCTTCTTCCACCTTTAAGGAGTTCTATTCTGAATTTAGAATAACATACCTCTCTTATATAATAAATTTAAATTTATCATATATAATATTAACTACAAATTATGTCATCAAGAACATATATTTTCAAAATACAATTTGTAAATATAAATTTTCCTATCCAGTAATCTAGATAACTTAATCTGAAAATTATTTAGGATGATTTACATTTATTTTATTAGATTATTTCTTTATTTTCTTTATGTATCTTGGGATTACATAATTTACCTGTTTAAGTAATTTTTGAATTACAAACAGCTTACTGTTAAGAAAGTTAATTAAAATTAAAATGTTTGAATCATTTCAAATATTCTTTTCAGATCAGATTGGTTCAATGTGTTGTTTAATACTTTGACACCGACCTAAATTAAACTGAACTAAAATATTAATTATTTAAATATTATTATATTGTTTATTATTTCTTTTATATACGTGAGAGATACGTGTATAAAAAAACTTTAATAATTTAATTTTATTTATATTTATATTTATACATGTATGATAAAGAAGTAAACGTATAAATGAAGAGTTTTCCTTGTAGATAAAACATTATACTTTCATGTTTGAAAGAGAAGATTTAATTATAATAGGGTAAAAAATAAAACTATTAATAACATCTAAACCATAAAGTTAGAAAGATAGGAATAAATAAATATATCAATAAAAAATTATATAATAAAACTGAAAAATCAATTCCAAAGAAGTGGATTAATTTAGTTCAAAATTTTTGATAAAAATTACGTAGTAGATAAATAGATAAGGAGGATTTAGTTCAAATACACAGAAAAGGAATTTCTTTAAACAACTGACGCAACCTCCTATTTAAAATATTAAAATAATTTGTGTGTCTTTTCTTTATCCAAAATAATTTTATCCAACTCTTGATATAAGTTAACTTTCTATTTTTATAAATGTGGAACTCAAAATTATATATGGATTCCTAAACCTCATTCATTTCCCTTTTGAATTTATTCCAAAAATACACTTACCTCCTGCCTTTCTTTTTCCCTCATATTCCTATTTCTCTCATTTATGAATTGACAATTTAGAATCTGTATCATGACTATGTTTCTTTCGGAAACCAAATTCTAGAATATAATTTTAATATATTTACAGGTTCCGGACATTCAATTATGAATATATGAACTTAAAAATTATAATTCAGAATTTAAATCCCATTTACACGGATTGCTATGCTAATTAATGGTGTTTTGTGAGTAAGTGAACACGAGAGAGTACTATGTCACGAAGGCCAGTCAGAAATTAAACCTACCAAGTTAGTCAGGTGAAGAGAGTGTAGTAATGTTTTACACCAAATAGGATTCTAATTTATGATATTTTACTCCAATTTTTTTTTAACTCCACAATAGCCGGTTAACTGAAAAGGATATCTCTTTAGATCTAAATAAGCATAAATAAACAATCTCCAATTATTATGAGGGAAACAACTAAATTATAAAATATTATTATTAAATAAATATGAAGATTAAGACCTTAATTTCTTCAAAGAAATAAACTCTTGAATTGAGCTTGAAGAGTTGTTATCATTAGGAAGAGTTTGTAGACTCACTTTTTTGGGATGTAGAATTGATTGCAAGTGAAATGGATATTATATTACATATAAGAATTGAATATAGCCAACTTATGAATAACAGCATAATATCAGTGATGGTGTTTGCAGTTATGGAGAGGAGAAGGAGTCAGCCAGATGAAGCCACTTCTGTTCATGCGCAGTGGCGGCGTCGGCTTCTGAGGTGCCCATCACAGCCTCCAAAGCGCTTTCGGCTCTGCGTTGCCGTAAGCGTCGAAGGACGGCATGTTTGTCCATGCTTTCAGAACGCGCTTTTGAAGACTTCAACTTCAGCTGGCTCGATATCGCACCCTCTGTTGTACACTCCTTCTCAAAATTCTCCTTTTCTCTCTCTGGGAAAGCTGATTGAGATCTGGAAATCGTGAAAGCCATTTCTCTCTTTCTATCTATCTTGAGAATGAAAAGCTAAAGGAGTGGATTCACGATAAGTGAGGCTTACATATATAGTGACAGTGGGAAGTGGTTTCAGTTGCACTTTGTTTCAGCCACTGGTTTTGCCAAAACAGGGGTTACAGAGGCAAAAAGATTGATAACTTCAAGATTTAGTTGCCTGTGTTTAAGAGAGTGTGTCAAACGTACAGGATTCCACATTTTGGTTTCCTTACGTGGCTATTTACCGTGAAGAGATATTTTGTTCCACCATGTGCACCAAAACCGACGGCATGCATTGGGTTTGGAGCAGAAAAAATTTGATATTTTCCTTTATCAAATGCTACAATTCAATTATTAAAAGAGTGTGAGGCGGCACTAAATGAATATATTATGATTACTTTTTTTATATTATTTCTCTGGGTGTCTCTGTAAATGATAAAGTTTGTAGCAAAGATAAGCATACCCGAGCAAATATTAGCAGTTTTCCAGAATAAATAGAGGGTTAACACATTAATGGTTGTAAAAAAGAGAAAAAGAAGGTTGAGATAAGTAGCTGGGATAAGTGGTGGAAAATGACAGCGTAGAAAAACAACAGGTAGGGAAGCTGTTTTGAAGTAAACCGAGGGCTATTGTATTCCGCGGTCTCTTTCTGCTTTTCTTGATTTGCACATGAACACCAGCGCAAGCAATTAGCTACAAAGCACTTTAAGAACTTTTAAGAACTCTGAAATTTGAACTGCTACTTATATATACGTGAGCATCAGTGTTTTCCGGTGAATGAAATTCCGGTGGCATCCTTAAAAGAAAAACCATCCAAAGATCAAAAGTCAAAATCAAGTAATCATGCAAATCAATCTTCGGGTCTAACTCAGTAGTAATCATCAACACAACAGCAGCAACAAAATAAGAACACAAGAAAATATCAGAACCCAGAAACAAGGACAGAAAACCACTAATGAAATTGTGGGTCTAACGTTACCGTGTCATTTAAGGATAATAATGGGTAAGATCTTCATAGAACACACTATTGTCCTTGTCAATGTGACTCCCCCTCCTTTTTACTTACCCCATCCCATTAAAAATTGTGGATAATTACATGCTCCAGGATCCATCTCCAATAAATAAGCATTTACTTAATTTATGGATATTGAAAAAAAAAATACTTTAACAATCCCTAAAATAAATAAAAAACTTATCCTATAACCCATTTAAATAGTATACTTTTATATATTATTATTTTAAAATAAAATATTAAAAGATATAATTAAAATATTATTTTTTTTTATTTGTAGATGTGAAAATTTCATAATCCATATTTTTACGGTACTTGTGGACTCACCAAAACATGATTTGATCAATTGGAAAAAAAATATAGTTTATTGGTATATTTTCTTTGAAGAAATTATCATTATAATATATAAATTATAAATTTGGATTAGCTATATTTGAGAAGTACGACTTTATTTTTTAAAAAGTTGTATTTATATAGCACCTCAATTATTATATAAATAATTTTTATTAATTAGAAACTGGAAATAAATTTTTATAAAAACATTAATTATAATATAATCTCATAAATATAAATACATATTAATATTTTATATATTTACATTTATTCATAATATATTACAAAAATATATATAAATTTTATATAATAACAAGAGTTTTATATCAGAGTAAAAAATTATTTATATATTTAATATCTCTGAAAGATGTTAAAACTAAGTTTTTCACAAATTAATATTATAAAAGAGACCTTCTTAATTTTTCTAAACAACTTACTAAATAGGTTTTGCTTTTATCTATATCATAAATTTTTTTTATTGATAATAATCATACTATAAGTACATATTAAAAATAGAAATGAGAAAAAGTCAAGTCTTAAGTATTAATTTTAATAAACTTAAAATACAATACATATAATGGTGGTCTAAAATTTTATTAAATATCACTTTATCAAACGTATGAATGTATATTTTATTTTGAATATCAAAATTTATTTAACAAGTGATTATATAATTAAGTATTTTTAAATAAAAATATTGATATAATTATAATTATTTCTTCTAAATTACTGGTCATTTATCAGTCTACAAATATACTCATTACTTAAATTAACTTTAATAAGATGCTTAATAAATATTAATTTTAAATTTAACTTATGAATATATTAATATAAAACATTTTTTTAAACTATCTAAATATTCACCTACTTAATAAAAATTCACCATAATTATTATCATTTATCTCGAAATATACCAAACTTTACTTTCTAACCAAGTATATTTATACATTACCATAATTTTAACTCTTATATATTTTTATCCTTTCAAAAATTGCATACTGTAATATTTATTAAGATATTTCATTTTTATCTTAACCAATAATCTATACACATCGATCCAAATAAGTACAAAAATATAAAAATAAAATAAAGCGTGCATATAACTTTCTTTTATCCTGAATAATTGTGTCAGTGTATACTCCTCCACCTAATATCAACACATAGCAACAAATCTCTTTATATAGAACCCAGTGAAAAAACGTTAAGACATTTACACCATCTATAACAAAAGCTAATCGGTCTACTTAATCTTAACATTATTAGACTTTGCCAAAAAAAAAACTCTACTAGCTGTTAGACAATGTCGTGTTTCTTTTTATTACACAATATCATTATCTAAACGAGCACTCTAATATATAATCTGTTTAACATAATTTAAATTCAATCTTCATATTATTTTATAATATCACTTATTACTTTACCAAAGTCAAAGCCTTATATAAAGAATTGGCCGAATATAAACAATCACGCACCTCCGATTGTGGAGGTATAATATTATTCTTGTTGATTAAAATAAAGTGTGACATATATGTCCTATTGCTCTTAATGGAGTTAAATAAAAATTATTATAAAGGCGGATTCTATTAATGGATCTATTTCATCAATAAAAAAAGTTATCTCTCTAGTCATGTAAAAGGAGAAAAAACAAGAAATTCTAGTTACAGACAATTTCAATGAAAATTCAACAACTTTTACCTGCAAATCTGGATCTGACACATATTCAAAAACAGACATTCAAGTAAAAAAAAAAAAAAATCCAAATGTGAACATTGTTAAAACTTCATCATAATAAAGACAAATGCTTCAACGCCAAAAGCCATAAAGAAAGTCCTCTTCTTTTTGGCTCCTTGACACTATCCTTAACTTCATAGACAAGGACTACAGTCCCGCTTGTTATAAATTATTCACGTGTAGAAAGGGAAAGATGTCGTCATTGTGTAGGGTGCATCAGTGACAAAATCCAATAGCAGCCGACGACAAATGTTACCACTATCAAAGTCAACAACACACATTGCCTCTTCTCTTTCAGCTTCCCCAAGGTTTTAATCACAACCAAAAGGTCAGGTGACAATGGTGAATGATGTACTTGCCATAGGTGATGATGTACCAAAGAGGGAGAAGGAGAGTGAAGGGTGTTGTGAGGAAGTGGTGGAAGGTGAAGAAAGAGTATCTAAGGAATAAATTTGGTGTTGAAAATGCAAAGGACAATCGCGATATTAGATCGATCCAAAAATGATAGATGTTGTCCATAATAAATTGTTTCAAAACTAGTAAGCTTGCTCCAAATGATGATAAAATTGATAAAATTGGATTAAACAATACTGGTAGAGTAGAAAACAATAAGGTATTACTGGAGATAATGCTTTAAAAGTCAAACTTGTATCCACTTGGTCAAAACATTATGGTACTGGTCGAATCAATAAATACTAATTGAACTATATGACATACCATAAAATAAATATAAGAATATGGGTATATATTATATAATATTTGTTTCCAATCCTATCACAATCATTTTGTTACAACTTATTAACATTAATATTAGGAGTTATTATACTTAATTCTGGGATGGACTTATTTTTCAAATTTGCTTATAAAATAAAAACAATGGACATCCAATTAAGGTCTTGAATACAATGTATACCAAGACAAATAAATAGTCTAAACATATTAACGCTAAGCTTTAACAATTAATTCAATTTTGAAGTCCATTTAATAACATAACAAGGTTAGATGAACATTCAATTTAAAATACATCTCTATTAAAAGCAATTCAAATGAATCACTTCATACATTGAAAAAGAAAATGTAATTTATAATCTTTATTTGACTACATCATCACTAAACAATTTACATGACTATAAAAACTTTTAAACAACTCAGCGTTTTACATTTTTTTAATTTAGATTTTATTATTATACATAATAAAATTCGTTATTCAAATGAATACATTAATTTTTTTTTACTTTTAAAAATGGATTACTTAAAGTTGTTTAGATAAAGCAACTAAAATATTTTTAAGCAGTATAATGTGAAACTACTTCAATAGAAAAGTTACTTCTAACTCAATTTCTAATTCGCTCTTCGAACATTTTTGAAATTTTAAGATTTAAGGTATTTCTTTTTTAGAAAAAGGTTATTTGTAAAATAAATTATTCTAAAAAAATAAATTTACTCTAGAAAAAAAGTTTTCTTGTATTAAATCCATAACATGATTATGTTTCAATAATTTGTTTTTTCCTTTTCAACTTTATTTGAAACAAAATTATCATTTAAAGTCACTTTTCAGTAAACTTATCCAATCAACTTTCTAATTATAATTCAATTAAAATAATAATAATAATCTAGTATTCACTATTATTCTAAACACATTGATATTTACTTGACTTAAACAGATAGGGTTTTGAACGTGAAGTAAAGCAAGCATGTCAGAGATGAGTTTATATCCTTATTATTGACAATTGTAAAAGTTATTCCTCATCTTTTTGATCAATATAACTCAATAAAAAACCACTAACTACTCTTCGAGCTACGGGATTGGGAATGCCACGACATAGACGTCCATCAATATATGCCAACAAGCCGGAGAAGACAAATTTGCCAATGCCCCATTTTCTAATGAAACTCACTTTCTGCACCTTTTGACTAGAGTTCACTGGCACATCTGCATCACTGCCAACCTTGGACTTCTTTCCCCAGTTTATGCTGAATATAAACTTGTTAGCTCGCCTTCGCAGTATGCGTATTGCAAAGCTTACAAAAAGATGTTCGCACAACGTCAAGACTGTGGGTCCTATTCTCCATTCCTGAGAAATAATCCCGAATCAACAACTTTACATGTAAATGGAAAAATTATTTGCCAGTTATGCCATTAGTGATTGTATATTACGAAGTATGCAAGTTTTCCTTTCAGAAACAAGTCAAGCACTTACTGTTAAATAAAATTACAATGGTAACATCATATATGACCATTGAGGCGATTCCAAACTAAACTAGTGCATTCAAGGCATGCAGAGAAGTATAGTTTGGGAAGCTATTTAGCACGAGATAATTCGTATGTAAACCCATAATTCCAGTGTAAAAAGGACGGGGATACTTTGAAAGTAGAAAGCATGGGGGGGTCATCATTATAATCATTGAAAGTTATTGCTGTGACAAAATACGACTAGGAAGATGGAAATACCAAAGAGAAGAAAAAGATGAAATAGTAGGATAAATAAGAAATGCTCCCTAGAATAGAACATACACTTTCTCCACGAAGACGGCTTAGAGGGCGGGATGTGGTTGACGGATCTCCTTTAAGTAATGCCTTGCTCACAAGGAACTCCTTAACACGATCTGTTATCTCATTGATGAGAGAATGATTTGGAGGTAGGTTTTTCAGGATAACCTAAACAAGTATATGAATCCATCATAACCACAATAAAGGACAAAGGTTAATATTTTATGTATAGAAAAAAAAAATCATTATGAAAGCAAATAATTATAAAGATAAAGGTCATCCACCACAAAACTCTTCCAACAGAAAATTACACAGAAGAATCAAAACAAAACTAGATAGCGACAGTGCACAAAGGCAGCTCAATCACTGTGCAGATCAGAATCGACACTACTTAATAAGATGTCCTTCATGCGTATGTAAGATATTAGTTTAATGATTTTCAAGTTTACATCCTCTCAAGTATTAAAATCAAATCAATCTAACAGGCGTGCATAGTTGTGAACACAATCTCTAAGCAAGGTTCTTTACTTAAAATTTCATTCGAACGTACGTGCTAAGGTGTAATGCAAATTTTCTAGATATAGTCAAGCTCGAAATATGTATGTGCAATTTATTACCTGATTGTCAATAACTCTGACTCTAAGGTATTCTTGTCTATAAACTGTATCCAGCATGGCTTGGATATATCCTTCAATGTATAACTGCACCAGACCACAAATCCAATTAGCAACTAATAGCCAAATCAACATTTTCAAAAATAAAGATGGAAGAACTGAAATATAAATATCCCCCACTATTTTTTGTTTTTTCTTCTTTCTTTTATGACATTTTGAGGTGCTGCATCTGATTGATCTTGTTTGTGGTGCCAACATAGTTAGGATGGAAAACAATGTAGTGATGCTATAGCACTCATTTCTATTTTAAAAAATAAGATCAGAGCTTTGGGACAAAAACTAGGGGCAGATTACACGAAATGATGTGATGTATTACAATGAGATGTAAAACATAAAGCACTGACCCTTATACTAATTTTAGACTCTTACTAAAGAACAAATAACTTCCTAAAGATAAGATCACTAAGAATTAGATAAAGTTCCTCAAAAGATAAGACATTCAAACATATAAAATAATATCTAATTGAATATTTTTCATATTCAACAACAGGGTTAACATCCTCCATAACGAACTTCCTTCGCATAGGTTTCTAATTTTGTAAAACTCAGCTATATACTGTGTTATTACAGTCCTATAACGGTTGTGAAAACAACATTAGTGATTGTGAAAATAAAGTAAAAAAGAGGTATAGGATTAATTTCTTGTGTATAATGAACACATAGGGCTATATAAGAAACATACAAAAAGAATGGGCTAAGCCTGTAACATGCTCCCTTCAAGCTGGTACATATAAATTGTCTGTTCCAAACTTGTTACAAATATAATTAATTTTAGGTTTCCGTACGGATTTAGTAAAGATATTTGCTAATTGATCATTTGCATTAACAAACTCAGTTTTGATGTCTCGAAATACAATCATTTCTTGAATAAAACAGCAATCAATCTCAATATGTTTAATCCTTTCATGAAGTTGACATTTGACCTAATATGCAGCATGATTGTCACATATAAGTTTCATTTGAGTGACCTCTCCAAATTGCAATTCTTCAAGTAACTAATTAAGCCAAATAAGCTCACAAGTAACTGAGACCATAGTTCTATATTTTGCTTCTGCACTAGATCTCGCCACAACGTTTTGGTTTTTGCTCTTTCGAGCGATAAAGTTATCACCAATGGAGATACAATATTCAGAAGTGGATATTCTATCAGAAGGAGAACCTACCCAATCAACGTATGAATAAAGACAACTTTAGTATAGTTATTATGACCATATAGCAAACTTTCTCCAGTAAAACATTTAATGTACTTCAATATACGAATGAATACATTTTAATGATGTATACATGGGAAATTAAGAAATTAACTCATCATACTAACTGCAAAGGAAATGTTAGGACAAGTAATCGTAAGATAGTTAAATTTTCTAACTAAGCTTATGTACTTTCTAGGATCTAAGAGAGGCTCTCCCTGTTTAGGTAGGAGTTTGACATTGAGAGGGTGTGTCAATAGAATTTGATTCATTAACCTAATTTTTTCTAAAATATTCAATGCATACTTCCTTTGAGAAATAACAATACCATTGTTGGATTATGCTACCTCAATCCTAAGAAATATTTGAGTTTGCCAAGAACTTTAGTCTAAAAGTGGTGACAAAGGTGTTGCTTTACTTATAGGATACCATGGCGATCACTGCTTGTAAGAACAATGTCATCAACATATATTACTAGATAGATACACCTAGCATTCAAGTGATAATAAAAAAATAAATGATCTGCCTCACTAGAGTCATACCAAATTGTTAAATAATATTTCTAAATTTTCCAAACCAGGCCCTAAGAAATTGCTTGAGGCCATATAAAAATTTACTGAGATGACACACCAATCCAGAAGACTCCTTCTAAGCAACAAAACCTGAAGATTGCTCCAAATAAATTTCTTTTAACAAATTCCCATTAAGGAAAACATTTTTTCACATCTAGTTGATAATGAGACCATCATTGAAGAGTAGCCATGGCAATGAATAAGCGAACAAAATCCATCTTTGCCACTAGAGAAAAAATATCACCATCGTCAAAACCAATAATTTGTATATAACCTTTGGCCACAGAGCCAATTTTGAGACGAACAATAGTACTATCAGGACCAACTTTGATAGTGAAAATCCACCTACAACCAACAACAGATTTCCTAAAAGGTAAAGGGACAAGTTCCCAAGTTCTACTATTTTGAAGAGCACTTATTTCATTAAGCATGACCTAAAGCCAACCAGCATGAGCAAAGGCATGACCTGATATTTTGGAATTGACACGGAAGAAATAAACAAAAGGCATGTATATAAAGGTTGAGATAATCTATAGTAATTCAAAGCAGTATAATGAGGAGAGGGATTACGAGTAAAGCATATACCTTTACGGATGGCCATGGGAATATCAAGTTCAACTGTTAGGAGCCAAAAAAAGGGATGGAGGAGTTGGCACTAAAAGAGAATCATAAGGTGGACGATGGGAAGTCTATCATCGGTTGTACACCTGAAGGGTTGGTGGAGGTGGGGGATATTTAGGTGCACTAGAGACAACAGGAGGATCACAAACAATTGGGATATTGACTTGATCAGATGGAAACGTAAGAGGAGAAGGAGGCGACTTAAAGTAAAGGGAAGAGTTAGTCGAGGTGAAGTCTACTGAAACGAAAAAGCAATTAAGAAGAGAAAAGCATTTATCCTTTTTGTGATCTAGTGAATCCTAGAATGACACATTTATATGACCTTGTAGATAAATGATCATGACTAGGACTAAAATTATGAATAAAGCATGCTGATCCAAATACTTTAAGAGGTAAGGGATGGAAAGGTTCATAAAAAAATAAATTAGAATGAGATTTTTTTTATCTAAAATTGAAGATGACATGCATTTAATGAGATAACATGCACTAAGAACAACATTACCCCAAAACCGTTGAGAAACCTCACCACAGATTAAAATTGTGAGTTGTTTTAACAAAATGTCTATTCTTGCACTTAGTCATCACATTTTGTTCAGGTGTATAAGCACCTTATGTTTGATGAAGAATACCATGAGAAGCCATAAAAATTTTCAAATAATGAGAAGGATACTCACAGGCATTTTCACTCCACAAGGTTTAAACAGAAACTACAAATTGATTTTTAATTTTATTGTAAGATTATTGAAATATAGAGAATAACTTAGAATAATTTCTTATTAAAAATAACCAAGTACATCTCAAATAATCATTAATAAATAATAAAATATTGAAAACCCAAGTTGAACTTAACACGACTTGTTTCTCAAATGTTAGAGTAAACCAAAGGAAAAGGAGATGAAGCACGTTATTAGACAGTACTAGTTAAAGACTATGATGATAAACAAATAGCGATGACCCACATACAGTGCCAATCATTTGTTCCGACTCCGATCATGTATACAAACAAAATCTTTGGTAAAAAGAATAACACAATCAAGGAAATATGGGAGATGACAAAGGATAATAAATTAAATGAAAAAACATTATCAATAGATAAATAAGAAAGAAGATGAATAGTACCAACACCATGTAATGAGATCCTAGAGCCATTGACAATTATTACAAAATGTAAATAACCTGAAGTAGATAGAGAAGAGTAAAATAATTTGTTACGAGTAATATAATGTGGCACCTAAGTCTAGAAGCCAGGGGCCAAGAGAATTAGAGTTAGTGATAACAACAAAAGATGTACCCGGGTGCAACAAAAGTAGTGGAATTAGTGTTTTGATGATCCCCATACCATTTTAGAAATTCATTAAAAATAACAGGTTGTCCTAGGGTATCAGATAAAATAGGACCCAAAGTAGACGGTTATGAAGGAGAATTTTGAACAACTACACTAGATCTAGGAAGACGATCATGTAAGGCATAACACTTGTTAATTCTGTGACCTAACTTGTGACAATATTTACACTTGTGACACTCTTTGCTTGACTTGCGAGGGCAATTGCGATCATCACATTGAGATACCAAAGCGAAAGAGTCGTGATCGAAAGCAGGCACATCAGTGGTTGGTTGGCTTACCCGATACACACAAAAGGGTTGAACAAGTAAAAGTAAAATTAGGCACAACTGGGGATCCCAGAATCTAATTACGGACATGTGAATAATCATCATTAAGTCCATGTAAAGCCAATGACATGAAAAATTTTAACCTTTGCTAGAGTTCTTGAGAAGGAGTGGAGCTAGAAGACAATAACTCATTAAAGTGGTGAGAAAGAGCATGAACTTTACCTAAATATTTAGCTATTGTACCATAAAGACGTCTAAGGGCAACAATATTGAAAAAATTTTGACAAACACCATAAAGACGTTGAGTATCATTAGTGTATAATAATTTGGCTTGTACCTAAACTTTTGAACATGTCTCAAACACACAATATTTGTTATAAAGATTAGCGAATAATACACTTGAGAATAATGCATAATTGAGCATCAATTTTCAACCAACAGAAAACATCATTTTTAGCAATAATAACCACACTAGGTGACATGATCAACATAACCCTGACTTTCAAGCCATGTTTAATGTTCTGATGCCCTAATATCATAATTAGTTCTATCAAATTTAGATGTACATTGATACAATCAGTATAGAAGGATCGATCAGGCATGGAAGCACTAGAAGAGACAATAGATGAAGAGGAGAGAGAAAAGCCCTAAAAACTCAACAAGTATCAGGATGACAATGGGAGATCTAGAACGAGGGTGACAAGGCGATCTCGCCGCTTGTAATCGTCGCCGAAGAAGGGTTAAGACGTGCTGCCATGCATGGTAGAAAGCGGTGGCAGAGATGCAGCGTGAAGAGGTATGTGAGGGTGATTTGGAGCTCTGGTCACTGATCTTTGTGGCATGGTGGTTGCTTGGCTAGGATGATCTGAATGAAGGTGTCAGTGGTCCAAACGACAACGACGGAAAAAAATAATTGGTGAACAGTGGGTTCTCTAGAAAGTCAAGGATTTTACCTTAACTCTATATACCATGTGAAAATAAAGTAAAAAGCGGTATAGAGATATCTCTAGTGTACAATGAACACATAAGGTTATATATTTGTAGATAAAAAACATATAAAAAGTATGGACTAAGCTCGTTACATCTAACATTAATCACAAAAATATATTTTAGGAAAATAATTATTTGGTTTAGTCTAATAATCTAATGCTCAATTATTTCAGAAATGATATTCAGTCCGTTCTCATTCAATTATTATAACTATGAAGAAAGTGAAATTTAAACTTAACTCAACCTTACAAAACCGGCTTATAAAGTGAGGTTTGCACCCATATTATAAACTATTGAAAGGCTGATGTGGGATCTCGAATACGCCTCCTTACACTGATCAACTCATGCGTGGGACAATTATTTAAGGGTGGTCCGATAGCGGCTCAACAACGATGCTAGGATAGGCTTTAATACCATATCAAGAAGTGAAATTTAAACCTAACTCAACCTTACAAAACCGGCTTATAAGGTGAGATTTGCACCCACATTATAAACTATTGAAAGGCCGATGTGAGATTTCCTACCGTAACCATGCAAATTTCTATTTTTCTTAGCTCCCCTACCCCTATCATATGTTTGATATATGTCTTAGAATGTGGACTTAGGGCTTAATCAATCCAATAATATCTCTATATGGAACTAAATCCACCCTTGAGACCACGATTAAAGAAAACTAGGGATGACAATTTGTTAAACCTATAGGAAATGAGAAAAGATTGTATGTTAGGAGAAATTAAACAAAAAAGGTGCTAGGCAGTTTTGTTGGTTAGGATGGGTTAGTCTACTTAAAGACCAACCCAATTAGGAGAAGGGGGACATTTGGACATCGTGAATATTGACTGAGTTTACTCTGTGTGAAAGGAAGCATTTTCCTTTGTAACCCCTTAGGGTGTATGTGTAGAGAATGATTTGGTAATAAACATTGCATTTCAGTATTTCTTGTTTCTCTGTGGGTTTTGTATCTGTTTTGGATTTCTATCATTCAAGTTAGGAACATAACACAATTGCAAGTGGCTCAACAATTGATTTAAGATAGGTTTTAATATCATCTTAAAATTTAGACTTGAGATCTAACTCAACCTCACAAACTGATTTGTAAAGTGAGGATTGTCCATGCTTTATAAATTCTATGTAAGCCATAACTCCACTCATGTCACGATTAAATCAGCACTGTTGAGACTATAATTGACGGAACTCCTAGCAAGGTGATTTTCCAACAATATGGTAAAGTTTGAAAAAATCGTTATAAAACAAAGGAATTAAGAAAGACATATATTCCTTGAAAAGAACATACAACCCAAGAGAATAAAATACAGAGATTTTCAACTCAGTCATATTAATATTCAAACACTGCAGGTGTAACAAGTTAATATTTAACACCTCATCAACTCCTGGACTTCGATCAAGCAGTATTTTTCTATCTGGACCACCTTCCATCAATGCAGTTCCCAGAACTGATGGCTCCATAGCCAATTTTAGAATTCCTTGGTGAAAGCCACTCATCTTGAAAATTAAATGTCAAAATTGAAGTATTAAACTCATCAAAATTCAATAGAGAATTAGTCCTTGCTAAAATGATAGTAACCAATTAACAAACAGGTGGTAATTCTTTACCAATCCATTGATGCCGTTTGCCTCTGCACCTTTGAGAACAGAGTCTGATATTTCAGCTACAGCTGCAAAAGCGATATTGGAGCCTGCTGATCTCAACTGCTGAGTAGTTGTGAATTGATTAATATGCTGATACACCATAATCACATTTGTAATTTAGTGAAAAAATTGACAACAAAGATCTAAGAACTTACAGTTTTCCCTAAATCACCAAAGTACCGTTTTGTCCCTGAAAAACCTTTACCTTTGATACATTTACTTATAATTTTAAAAGTACCTGGTAAACAAAAAAGCCAAAGAGAAAAATTCAAATTATAAGGAGAAAATTTGAATTCTTGTTCGAATGTAATTCAAAACAGTATATACAACATCAAACTGCATGAATTATAAAAAAACTGAGAAATAAATGAGCGTTGAAAATAAGCACGAGTTTAGAATAGGCCATTTTTTTTATCATGGCTGTCCTTCCAGTCCTTGAGTCATCTCAGTAAGCCTTATTGCAACTATTCCTTGACCATGAATGTTAATGGTTCAGAGAAAAGATTTAGAAATGTAATTTGGTAAAAAAGAGAAATTGATCCGCATTAACTAGCAAGAGTACAGACGTAAATAATATAGCCACTGAAAGGGGTTACACCTGAACTAACCACCTAAGCTAAGGACAGCTGTCACATAATTTCTCAAGGGCACTCGTTTGAACTACACTCATAATAGTAAAAATTACACCTAAAGATCATATAGGTTAACAATCTTCTCTGTTTCGGAGCTTTTGTCTACTCCAGACCAGAAATTTTTTCTGGATTGCAGTGGACAAAATAAGGGATTTAATTATTAACATTAATTGCTGCAAAGAGCAAACCAACCATGAGTAAGAGCAGTGTGAGTATAATCTGAATAGTTACAGATTTTATAATAGGAGAGAATGTCTAGGGGAAACCAAAGCCATATTGTTAATTAAAACCGTTTATAACGAGCCATGTTTTATATTTATTCAAACAACCATCCACATTTTCTTTTACACATAAAACCCATCTTCAACCAATGGGTGTCCTGTTAGAAGGAAGAATAACAAGAGTCCGACTGTTATTAAATTGAAGAAGAGTAGTAGTATATTCAGATTTCATGGCATCAAGCTAGTTGGAGTCTTCTAAGGCTGGTTTGACAGTCTTTGGTTCCACGTGGATGAGGAGAAGAATGGGATAAGTGTTTTAGGGACATGGAGATGTGGGTTGTTCTGGTGTAGTATTAAATTAGAGGGTGAAGGAGAGGACTGATCTACTGGACATGGAGATGAAGAGAAACTAAGTGGTGGGAACATTGGACAGAGGGTCAACGATTTGTGAGGACTGTGGTGGGATTTATGAGATAGAGAATGAGGGAAATTGCGCTGAATGGGGAAAGGAGGAAGCTATTACAACAAAAACCTATTGTAATGCCTCAACCTGGCTTCTTGAGCTAGAAGAAGCAAACCAACTTCTATAATTTCAAGAGGAACAAATTTGCTGCATACTAAGGTTACAACAGATTTATAATAGAGGAAGACCTTGAAGAAGAACATCAAGGTGTTGTGACGAGTAACCAGATCTCCTATCAAAGAGAGTGACACAACTAGTTCTTTCAGATGAGCCAAGATCTATTTCTGGATATTGTGTGTTTATAAGGGGAATATGGTGACTTAGAGGCACAAAAAGCAAAATATAGTTCCCATGTTTAATGCAAAAGCTAAATTTTAAGCAATGACGTAGGGCATATGTGAAGCACTATTGATGAAGATCATTCTTCATATACTTAGTCATCTCATTCGTTTCTTTGATTGTGTCATCTCTTTTAATAAAGATTCTATTTTCTTATAGGATTGAAGTTCCGAGACAAATGATTGGTATATGATGTGAATCTCATGGCCTTTACCATCTTTAGACCTCTACTCATGCTAGCTTGGTAGTGGATTCCCCTTCTCTCATCCATGCTCAATTGGGTCATCCTAGCCTCACTAAATAGGAGAAGAAGGCTGAAATTAGAATAAGACAACTTTTAGAAAAAAAATTTGGCACTAATGGATGGATAGTGGGTCCATCTGTTAGGCACGAATTTGGATTAGGCTTTAGATATCATGTAGGGAGTCAGGTGCAATGGAATTCTTTGTGATTATTACACAACACAGAAACACATCTATAATACATAGTCTAGCATAGCATTACATAGAGATGGACTCAAGCCGAAATATAAAATACATCTAACATGCAGTATACAATAGTCACTCCCCTCCTCCCAAAAAATTATAGAGGGTGACATTGATAAAACTCAGCCACATGGAGTTTGCATCTAAGAAACTAAAATTGTGTTCAAGAGATAGGTTTAGTTAACACATCAGTCCATTAATCTTGAGGAGGAATGCGCCAAAACCAGTAAGTCTTCATCACTTTTTCTTGAAAAAATAAAAGTCAATTTCAATGTGTTTAGCATATAGGATGAAGAATGTGACTGAGGGCAATGGAGACAATAATCTAGTTGTCATACTAGGTGATGGGAACCAAAATGGAGTCTTAGGCCAAATATTTTTGTGGTCGCTTGAGCTGAGCTACACTATTCAGCATTTACACTTTACCTAATAATCACTTGTTGATTCTTAGACCACCAAGAGACCAAATTGTGACCTAGGTATATAGCTTCACCATATGTAGATTACGATCATCAACTCAACCAACATCATAGTATGCTTTGAGAGTAAGGGAAGAAAAGGAAGCAACAAGCTTAAGAAGAACATAGCATAGAAAAAATACACTTGGTGTCTAATATCTTTTAGTGAAAACTCAAAATCTATTTCTAGTTTCTTATAAGTGGAGCATACAAGAAGCTAACAAAGCATATCATATACCTAAGGTGAGTCCTGGAAGATTTGCCAATCCACGAGATGGATCAAAGAATACATCAAGAGATGATGAAGCCAAGTCATCGAAAATAGAAACAAAATCTGGGGGAAGCAAAGTGCTTCCTTTAGCAATATATATGGCCCTCATTGCATACCTGGAGAAACTCTTCAATTTTGAGTCATGATTTTGATACGAAATTGAAAAGAATGTTATAGGCTTACCATGAATAATGTTGTGCACATTTAATAAATAATTCACGTATTGTTATCAGAGCATGGGTAATTAGAACCCCATTCAATTCTACTATCATGCTTTTTATGGGAGGTACCTGTTGAGAAAAATAAGGATTTATCATGACTAACTACACAAGTATATATTATGTTTAAGAAAAAAAAAGCCAATGAAGAAATGTCAGGCAACCTTTATCACACTATGAATTAAGGATCTCAAAGCCTCCTGTGTTGAGTTGTAACTTGAACGTGATTCCCCAGGGATAAAGCTGGCAATGATCTACAAAATACAAAATATATTAAAAGATATAAATTAAGTCAAAACATTCAAATTAAAAGAAAGATAAACTCTAATGAAGAAGTAAACCTTTATCGGATGGATTTCAAAATGGTCAAAGTAAAATCGCTGACTCTCAGAGTCACTAAGAGAAGATCTCCAAAATGACGCAATTTTCATCAATGTCTCCTCATCAAGATTCAAATCAATTGGCTACACAAAACAGTAAGTCAAATCATATAAGAATAATACCAGTTCAAATATGGAGTTAGTGAATTAATTCCTTAAAATGGAATATTCTGGGCTTCTAACAATTTAAAAAGCTTAAAAGTAAAAAAAAAAAAAAAAAAAAAAA
>Ga0209489_106259_pt1 | contig 19377 bp, 5 predicted proteins | sample SiratrowhiteBW_FD_187527 | JGI IMG/M metagenome (GOLD analysis project Ga0209489, IMG submission 187527) | Root nodule microbial communities of legume samples collected from California, USA - Siratro white BW (SPAdes) (version 2) | ecosystem: Host-associated > Plants > Roots > Nodule | place: USA...
TCCCTTAAAACAGCAACCTTTACATGCTTTTCAAACATAAACGAAATAAAAAACCAACCTTTTGCTAAGACGCAGAGTGCGAAGACCTTCACAGCGCAGAGAAACCTTCTCAGACGACAGAGAGACATTGAAGAGAACGAGAGTGAGAGCACGAGAACGGAGAGGTTGAGAGCGATAGTGAGACCACGAGAAGGGAGAGTTTAAGAGCAACAGTGAGAGCACGAGAACGAACGAAAAAGTGGGAGACGAAGAATCGGAGAGCGCAGTAGAGTGAGAGAGTGCGACTGAGAGTGCGAACGAAGAAGCGGGAGAGCGCTGCAGAGTGAGAAGCGGGCTTTTAGAATTCTGAAAATGTCCTACTTTCCACGTTGGCATAAAATATTCGTATTTTTTCCCACGTCAGCGGTGTCAACTGGAGGTATGCCACGTAGCAGTGTCAACCTAACATTGCTCTTAAAAACTGTTGGCTCTTATAGGAATTTCGTAAACCGTTGGTAAATAATCGTCATTATATGGGTTAGTTAAAACCGTCGGTAATCCATTAGTGACATTGGATCTTCCAAGGGAAAACTAAACCATGGGTAACACACTTATCAGGAGTGAAAACTATCAAAAATGTTAAATATAACCCTAGTTAAATACAATTTTTCTTGTAGTGAGTAATCGTCCCGATGTGATTGATAAGTTAGCAGCAGAGATTGTTAAAGGCAATCTTCTATATTTTCTAAAATACATTTTTTTAAAATAATAAAATAAGAAATCATTATTTCAAAGCATATTTTTGTTAAAAAAATTATTGTCACATATATTTATATTGAAATAAATAATTTTACACTTAAAGAATAAAATGATTTATTTTATATATAACTAGGACACTTAAAGAATAGATATGTTGAAAAGGTTTTGGATTATTGTTAATGTTATTACAGTAACTAAGTGGAGTTGAACCCAGGACCTTTGAATATTGAGGGAAGCCTTTGACTATATTATGATTATTATTATTCTTATTATGATTATATATTTATGATTATAACATTAATAGTAATAACATTATTGATAATATTATTATTAACTATTATTATAATAATAATAATAATAATAATAATATCACAAATATTTTTAATATAACTGAAAATAAGATAAAAAATATTAATAATATTAAAACTATTTTTCATATAAATATAAATAATGTTGATAATAATATAGTAATATTAAAAATATTAATAATGTAAATATAAATAATATGAATAGAAGTATTAATAATATTCTATATATTAAAAAACATATAATAATAATGTTAATATAAATAATAATAATAATAATGTTATCAATAACATTAATAATATTTTGTGTATAAATATTAATAATATTAAAAACTTTAAAAATATTAAAAACAACATTAATATTTTGAAAAAAATATAATACTAATAATAATAATTATTATTATAATTTTAATAATATTATAACTAACAATATTAGAAATAATAATAAAAACAATAATATTAGCAATAATATTAATAATATTATTAATATTAATATTAAAATAATAATGATAAATATAATATTAATGATAATATTATTAATAATATCAATGATAATAATAATATTAATAAAACTAATAATAATATTAATAATAGTAATACAAATTTAATAATAATAGTAATAGTAGTAATAAAAGTATTAAAAACACCAATAATATTAGTTATAATATTAATAATATTAATAAAAATATTAATATTGTTAATAATATTCACCTTTACTAATGTTATTGTTATGAACATCATTAATAAGATATAATAGTAATTTTATCCATAAATATAAGTTTCTAAGTATTATCCACAAATATAGGTTTGTAGGTATTACCCACGGACCTAGGTATGTAGGTATTATCTACAGAAATAGTTCGTGAGTAATACCTACGGATGTGTCTGTGGGTAATATTTACGAACTTATGTCCGTGGGTAATGTCTACGGGCTTAAATCTGTGAATAATACCTACAGATACAGATTCGTAGGTAATAATCTGTGGGTAATATTGAATTTACCTACGGATATAGATCTGTGAGTAATAATCCATAAATAAATTGAGTTTTTCTTGTAGTGATTACAAGAGGCATAAAAGCTTTAGTATAATGAGCTAAGAAAGTGCAAGTAATTAACTTGATGCCTTATAATGGGTGAGATGTGACCGTATTTCGCTTCAGCAAATTCTGAATTTATTATCTCAATCATTATGTTCAGGTCCATTTGACTGTTTTCAGATAAAGAAAACTTTGGTCAGGCAATTGTTTTGTGTCAAAAGCAAAAATATCATTTGTTCCTCAGGTTTATGCACTTATTTGATATCTTTTCAATGATAAATGACATGTAGCTCTGTGGACTGATATTCTGTTTTACTATTTGAATATTTTCGGATTGACTCTCGCTCGTTATTGTTATATTGTATATAAGGGGTGTAGCATTGTTGAAGTGTTTTTTCTTATTCATTATTTTTTGCTGTTAAAAAAGAACTCGTTGTTGCTGAATGAGCATACTAATGCTGGGTTGAACAATTAAGACACTGAAACAAGGTTTCACTGCAAATTAAATATGCTTAACTTAAATGTAGTAATTTAAAGTTATGTTTCTTATAAGTATAGCATGAGGCAATTGGGTGCATGATCTTGAAGATTGCATCAAATCAAAATATTGTAGATTTGAAAACTAACATTTGTATGAACTATGAGCAATAAGGGCATATATTAGGCAATTGGCCCTTTGGTTAGTTCATTTAAAAGTGTTAGATTAGATAAATGGGGGAAATTGGATTAGAGGATTTGTTGAATCGTTAGTGAAGGGCAAAAGGAACAATTGGATAACAGACCCCTCTCTTAGTCTCAAACATTTAATGAAACTGTTCATTTTTAAATCTGTTTCTATCTATTTTCCATTCCTTCTTTCTTATTTCATATATGACATCTTAATGGATTAATATCCAATTTGAGATATTTAAAAAAAATTATTGAGAGATAGACAAAACACATGAAAAAGTTTAAAATGAAGCATTTTACATCATATTATGTCGATTAATTGGTCCATCTAATCCTTTAATATGAATAACTAAAGTGTAACATTAGAAAATGATCCTCCCAAAAATCAGCTGAATAACAAAACCAAAGAACAATAAAAAGCATCTTCCGCCGTTGTTCCCTATTCTTAGATCTTCTTCTGCGAAGATTTCAGATGTCGTCTTTGGTTTTGGCTGCGGAAGTGGTATTGGGAATAGATTTGGAGAAGTCATAGGAAAAAAGAACAGATATGAGTGGTAATATATATGATCTTTGAAGAAGCCATTAATAGTCATCTTTCTGCCTTATTTCTTGCTCTTCCGGATATTTTTTCTTGTTCTTCTTTCTTTTTTTCTTTTCTTCTTTCCTAGTACATTTTTTTAGTTTTATTTTATTTTTATTTGTTTAAAGTTTTATAATTTATTTGTACTGTTTTAAGAAAAAATAAAGTAAAAATTTATTTATGATTTTTTATTAAAAAGATATAAAAATAAATAAAAATATTGTAAAAGGTTTATTATAGATTATGAAAAACTAATTTTTTTTAAATCAAATTTTAAATATATAAATAATGTTTTAAAAAATTTAATTAAAAATGATAAAAATTAATTTAAAATGAGTTGTGAGATAAAAATAAATAAACTAGTTAATATTAAATATAATTTGATTCAAAGATAATAAAAAAGTATTAAAATATTGTAAATGTTTATTGTTATTGGCAAATTAAAAATTTGAAATAATTTTGAGAAATGAAGTTGAATATGTTAAATAAAAATTAGAAAATGTAATTTATAGATTTTAAAATAAGTAAAAATATTATTTTTTTTTTCAGTTAAACTTGATTAAAAATATTTAAGTTGGAAGGATTTATTTTTGATTGATATGAGAGAAGGAGATAAATAAAAAAATATGTAAATAAAAAATCATTTGCTCACATCAAATTTATACAGATATTTTGAAGCAATTAATTATAATGAGAATAAATTACAATAATTTTGTAACTGTATTTAATATTAAAATTAAAATTAGAAAAAAATTATAATAAATTATAATATTGGCTTTCCAAATAAATTTTGTACTTTAAATATGTAATTACTTCATTTTCTTTAACCGCATTTACACACAAAAATATAAATAAAAGAGCTTAATGTAGGAGCACTGAGAGTAAAAAAAATAGTTTAAAGAGGAAGCCAAAGGAAAACATATTAAGAAACACATCTTTTGAAGAACCAAATTTCAGTTATATCTTTAAATGTTGGCATGGTGTATGATATTTTTTCTTTTCATAATATATCTTAATAAGCATGCATTAATTCTTTGCTTTTAAGAAAGATGATCATGCAATAGAAGCTTCAACTACTTGCCTCTTCACTAACTAACTGGACATTCTAATTGTATTAGAGTTGAAGAAGTATGACTAATTCTTGTAACAACTTATACATGAGTGTCAATTAAGTGAATATGATTATATATTTACTAAAACACAATTTTTTTTGAAAAATAAAATAAAATAGAAAATAATTATTTCAAATTATATTTATGTTAAAAAAGTATTGAAATAAATAATTTTATACTTATAAAATGATTTATTTTATATATAACTAAGAGTATTTAAATAATTTCAAAACGCAAATACTTATATATTTTATCATGCAGTACGTTGTCTTACTAAAAAGAGATGTATTCATTTAATTTAATTTAATTATATATTTTGATTTAATTATATATTTTGATCTATAACCAATTTTACTCACAAATACGAGTTATGTTGTTCTCCTCTATATCACCCCTACATAACTTTTTATTAAAGATATATATTAACGGTATGTGTTGCATTAGAAGGAATAATGTCCCTTAAACAAAAATAATGATCCTTAGTTCATAATAACTAAACCTTTTCTCTTCTAACACATTATTTCTACTATATGTAAGTCCAACGTTCAAATACACTTATCAAGACTGTTCTATAAGGAACATGCCTTGAACTGAACATCCTCAATGGGAAGTTTGTCAGTAGGAAAAGCACAATCAGTTTTCTCTTTTTGTGGCAGCAATGCACAAGGGCTAGGAGTAACATTATTGGTAACTCCAGCAACATTAGTGCAATTCCATTGAAGCTTCTTTCGTTGTTCACTCACTTGAATTGTCACATTGGAAATGCAGATTCCAGTGAAAGGGTCATTGGAGATTCCTTCAAGTTTTGCAGAATATGTAACGTTCTTAGCAACAACATCTTTATAGTTTATTCCAGTAATAACAGGAAGTGCTTTGGGATCATAGTTAGGGTCAGGGTGTTCTCCATAAGAGCCAGTCATCCAAAATACATATTTCATGGTATTCAGATTCAATCCTCTGACAAATATGTTCTTCACAAATCCACCTCTACCAACTGCTGTTTTGATTCTGACAGCTGATTCAGTGTTGATGGCAGTGAGATCTTCAACCCTAACATCTTCAATTCCACCAGACATTTCACTGCCTAGGGCAACCATGGCACTGTCTGGGGATACACAAGTGACCCTTCTAATCACTAAGTGTTGGGTTGGCTTTCCAAATTTAATTCCATACTCATCCCATCCACTTTTTGCTGAAATGCAATCATCACCAGAAACAATGTAGCAGTCTTCAATCCTAGTGTTTGTGCATGAATCTATGGAGAAGAGAAAAGTTTGGAATAATTAGACAATGGTTGTTACCTAATCTAGAGCCAATTCAAGTGATCAAAACTCATTAATATGAATGAATATGCCCTTATTTTGACTGCATAAATTTCAAATATGTAAGTGAAAATAAGTATATAACAGAAAAGAAATAATTTTTTTACCTGGGTTTATTCCATCTGTATTAGGAGAGTTCACTGGGGCAAGAATGGTAAGCCCTTTTACAATTATGTTACTGAAGATGTAAAGCTTGATCAGAATAATGAACCACACTAAAGAGTATGCAGTTTGAAGAAATTTGATTAGAAAAAAAGAAAAATTTATCAAACCTGCTGTAAATTGGATGGACAAACCAAGTTGGGGAATTGACCAAAGTGAGATCTGATATTTGGATTTGATTTGAGTACATGAGCTCAATCATGTAAGGCCTAGTGAGAGTCAATTGCTTCTTGTGGAACTTGTCCCACCAAATAGATCCTTGTCCATCAATTGTACCATTTTGACCTAATGACCAAGTTCAAGGAAATCCAATTCAAAATGACTTAGCCACTTTGAAAATAACTTAACAATCTTTGATAATAGAATATTGTTTGTGTTAAATAATTACCAGTGATTACAACATCAGTGAGATTGGTCCCAAAAATTAGACTGGTATACCTTCCACCAGGAGCATCTCTTCCTCTTCCATAAGAAGGCAGTACAGGAAGGTGAGGCCATTCTTTTTCATCCTGTTAATGTGATAAATGTAATGAACATTTTGCTGATTATACTTCAGCAAAAACAACAGTATAAGAAAATGTAGATGTCAAGGGTGCTGTTTGTTGAACATAGATTGCCCTTTTCTATATTGAAAAGAAAATTAAAAAAAATAATAGTATTTTTATAAAAACAATATATTTTTTCAATTAATGAGCTGAAACAACATTTATACATTTTTTATTTATTTCTTTTTGATAAAAAATTTAAATAAACAAAATATATACCAAATAAAAATAATATAGAAGAAAATCATATTTATATAATGACTATTTAAGTCTATATAATAGTGAATGCATAAAATAGGACAAATATTTTGCGTATAATAAATTCAAAATATATAAATATCCTTTTTAAGAATTTAATTTTATTATTATTACTGTTTTCTATATATTTCGAGTAATAAAAGGGGAATGTGATTTGTACGAAAATTATTGAAAAAAATCAACAAAAATTATGAGAATTTGAGTTAGAAAACATGAAATAATTAAGAGAAGTACAAGGTATTGAAACAAATAATTTCTTTCAAGAGACATATAAGAGGTGGTAAATTAAAAGAGATTAAAAGGATCAAATATATAAACAAATGAAGATGATAAAAAGAATTTAATCTGGAATCACTGCAAAATAGAGAAGTGCAAATATTAAAAATGTGCAATTAAAAGATTGAGTAAAGTGAATCTTTCATTGTCTAATATGTGTATTGTAGTTATAATACATTATTATATTTGATTTTTATATAAACTCTAAAATTTTCATTACAAAAGAAGGGAGAAAACAGTGGCTATAGACCATACCTGAGAAGCAAGAATAACAGCATCCTTTTGGAGAAAAAGAGTGAAATGGCTGGTGAGATTAAAGGGTCCTGTGAGCCATTTCCCAGGTGGCACAATGAGTTGTGAACCTCCATCAGAAGCATATTGGCTCAGTTTGCTTATTGCAGATTGAAACGCCTTTGTGTTTGATATTTTGCCATCACCAACCCCACCAAAATCTGTCAACTTTGCACTGTGTTTTCTGCAATTGATGGCAGGATATTGAATGTTGGATCCACTATAAACCCTACATTCTGCTACCTTCACATTTAGTGATCCCAATATTATGATTAGAGAGATCACACCAAGGACCTGCACATGCAACACCAAACTCATCAGCCAGATCCATAAGAAAAATAATAATCAGTTCAAAAGACATGTTTTTGCCTTCATAATGCATCTATATGAACAATACGTCTGAAAAATATATGAACATGTAAACTGACCAAAAGTTTGCCATGAAAATTATCAAAATCAAAATGGAAGTACATAATTGCATCACAAAATCTCAATTTGATGGTTATTTGTGACAAAATATGTGTTTTGAGTAAGAAAATGGAAAGATTAGAGAAAAAAATTACATGAGTATTTCTAGGGTGAAACCACTGCTTCATGGTCAGAGATAACACACTCCAAGACTCCAAGTTTTGCTTTAGCACTTTTGTTGTAAGATAGAATGAGTATATATATAGGGATGATATTGTTCAAATTTATATCAATTTTGATACAGATCCTTGCATAGTATAAGAAACATGCATAAATATTCGATTTTTTTAATTGGACATAAAGATGAATATTTACATATATCTATTCCGTTTCTGTCTCAATACTCTTTTATATTTTAAATTACTTATTAGGTAATTTAAAAAATTTATATTAAATTTTCTTTAATTTTTAGTTTCCTAATATATTTATAGGCATAAATTTAATAACTTTTATTCTTTTTATAATTATTTAACCTTTATATCATTATTATTTTTATAATCATTATTATTTTTATAATTATAATTATTTGGGATTTATGTAATTATAATTTATTTTTTATATTTAACAGAAAGATATATATCATTTCACATTGAATTCAAAAGAAATAAACATCCTAGTATAGAATAATAATTATGTACACTTTTAAAATTTTCATTTCACATTAACTATTTTATATTTTTCATGTGACTAAATTTTATAGAAAGTTTACTTTGAATGGAAATAAATTATCACAGTTATAACTATAAATAAATAACAAATTAATTTATACATTTGAATGAATATTCTTTAATGTTAATAGAGTATTATAAATAACTTAAATCTAAGAAGAAAAACGCAATCAGAAAAAAAAAGAAAATAAATATTAATAAATATAAACAAACAAATTTGAGATTAAAAAATTAATATATAAAAAATAAAAGAAATAACAAATTAATTAATACAACGTGCGTTGACCGAATATTTTTAATATTAATATATTAATACAAGTTTATTAAATTTAAGAAGAAAAACTTCCTTTGAAAAAAGAGAACTGAAAATAAATATTTTAAAATGTAAATAATAGAAAAAACTGAAGTAAAACAGATAAATTTAATATAAAGAAATAAATATTTCTTAAACCAAGAAGACTTTCTGAAATATTAATATTAAAGTTGAAAAGAAAAACTGTCCTTAAAAGAATATTTGAGAATAATTAATTAATAGTTAAGATCAATTCATTCAAATAAGTTTGACATATCTTTTTGTCTTTGTCTGTGCAACCAATGTTTTAAATTAAATACTGTATTTAATATATTAATTACTTTCCCAACTCCAAGATTAGTTTGTCGTCTAAAAAAATAACAATTAACATAATAATTTTTTTAGTATTAAAAATGAAATTTAAATAAAGAAAAGTAGAAGGAAATTCAAAGTAAGACATGGGAGGCACAAAGTCTATATTTAACTTGAAAGTTTGAAATATGAATATAAAATGATTTTTTTAAGATTAAATATTCTTGTAATGAAGAAAATTGAAAACAATTAATGATTTAAAAATTCATAAGTGTAAAATTACAAATATACGTGACACAGAAGTCATTTACAGCCATATATATTTTCAAAATTAAAATCCATATATAACTATCATTTCTTAAAATTTCGACTCGTGTTGTGTTTTCCAAATTTGGAAAACTAAAACAAAGAAAACAAAAAATTTATAATGAATAAATAACATCATAACCTATTTTTTTAATAACATTTATAATGTTTTTAATTTTTAATAATTTGTTTGATTCTTATTCAATTTAATTACAGCAGCATTTTTTTATATTTTACTCTAAAAAAATATTATTTAGAGATTGATTTTTAGCTATCAAATAAGATAGTTGCTAATTGTAACTAAAATAATAATCAAATTAGGTTTTGGTTGTTAAATAACTACAAAATAAGAAATAATAATTGGATTTAGTGACCAATTAAGTCAAGATAATTGGTATCTAGCATTACCTATTAAGGTTTTAGTCACTCATTTCGTTAGATTCTAAATTAGTCTTTAGTGGCTAAAACATTGATAGCTAATGTTCACTACCAATTTCCTTGACTTAATTGGTCACTAAATTTGATTATTATTTTTATTTTTTAGTTATTTAACAATCAAAACCCAATTTGATGATATTTTGGTCACGATTAACAATCATTTAATTTGGTAACTAAAAATTGGTTTCTAAATAAACTTTTTCTTGTAATATTTACTATAATTACATATACCATAAAAAAGAATTGAAAACTATTATCGAATATTTATCTATAAAAAATAATGCATACTGACAAAAATTTATTAAAGGACTTCGAGGTAAATGTCAGAATATATATCAATGAAAAATCCATCCCTAACATTTTAATATTTAATAAATGAAATATGTGATGAAAATATGAAGATTTTATCCTCATACATAGGATAAATTGTCTAATAAAAGATATATTGATAACGAAATTTTGTAATAAAAGATATATTGATAATGATGTATTGTATTATTCATTTGATTAATAAATATTAGTGTAATAATTATTTAATTAAAAAACTAAATGAATAAAAATTAACATATTAATTTGTAAACAGTAATCTATTAACCATTTACTTAATAAATATCAATCTATTTTTTATTTAATTTAATTAATAAATAATACTATACTTATTTCCTAATTAATAACTATTAATGTAATCATTATTCTAACATGCCATTTTTAAAAGTTACATTAACTAAAACATCCCACCACCATCATTCACATATAAATATTTACATTTTTTTCCCTTAAAATATTTCAAAATAATATACATACAAATATCTACTATTTTTTCCTTACATATGTTAATATCCCATTTCATCCAAACAAATAAAATTATTTCAAAATAAAAAAAAATTGAAAAAAATATAAAATATAAAATATATTATTTAGTTTTTATATTTTTTAGAAATATGTTTGCTTTGTCATTTAAAATAATAAAAAGTAAAAAAAAAGTGAGTTAGATTCATTTTATTTTATTTTAATGGAAAAAGTAATATAATAAAGAAATAGTAAAATAAACAGGTTTCATAAATTTAGATTTTTATCTTTTTTAGAAAAATGTTTTTGTTTGTCATTGTAAATAATAAAAATATATTTTTGTCATTTTATATTTTATGAAAAAGTTTTAATAGAAAGAAAAATAACAAAAAAAAGGAATTTTAGTCCATTCAAAATATGACTATGGAAAATAAAAAAATTGAAGTAAACCCAATCCATTAAGAGATTCAGTGAAAAATAAAATGATTTGGACGAGGTCCAATTTAATATGGATTTATTTAAAAAATATAAAATAAAATAGTTTGTTGGACCCAATCCATTAAAGATGTGTCAAAAAAGAAAAAATAAAATTATTATCCATACCTCTCTCAATTAAGAGTTGTCACATTATACTTTTTCTCTTTATTGAATATTCTTAATGTCATTTCAGTTATCTATTTTAATCCATAAAAATTAATAAAATTTCATTTTTGATTATAGAATTAATTATAAATTTTGAATAGTTGAGGTGATGGTTTTTAAAGAAATTATTCAGCTTAATTGCAAATAATTTTGAGTAAAAATATTGATTGTTCAATTTCTTTTTAATTAAATTTCTAGTTAAGTGTAATAATTGAAAATTATGGGTAGAATCATTTGAAGAATTGGGAACATTTTTATAAACATCCATCAGATATTGCTAGGAATACATTTTCCATATACACAGGCCCAGATACACGTTGTCCTATAGATAGAGTAGGCAGAATTACACGGTTTTGCAGGCAGATAAGAAAGATTCTACATTCACAGTTTTTAGAAGGCGAGAAAAACATTAAAAAGTTCAAAGTTCACAACCCAAATTATACAACAATTGGAAGAGATTAAAGCAAAAATTCTCCTGGAGTTGGTCTTCAGCCAATACATTCCAAATTGGCTTTAGTATGGTTGTATTTGCTTTGCTAAATAAGTGCTTGCTCTGATCTGTGAAAATTTTTGTACTAATAGCAATATTAGGTGTTAGATATTTTGCATCACATTTAGGAGATGTTTCCTCATGCACGTTCTTGTCCTCAACCACACCAGAAACAAAACCAATAACATATTAGAATACCAAGAAAATAATTTCACCAATTCGCCATTCCGTAACAACTCAGTCCAAAGCAACTAAATCCTAGTTAGCCAAATTCTTAGTTCTCGAGACCCAATCAAACCTGAATACAACTAAAAGATTCCAGAAACCATCAACCACCATAAGCTAGGCAGAAGCATCACCATGCCAAAAAATAACAATAAATCCATTTTCATGAACCAGCCCAAATTCAACCAGAAATCGTAACTCAAAACAACAATCCGTAATCCCAACATTCAAAACCATAAAATAAAGCCGAATTTCAATAGCCATTCCCTAGAACCAATATCAGGATCAAATTCCAATAAGAGAATATTATTTGTCCAAAACCAAACCTCAAGCCCATACAATCCTCGAATACAATACCCAAATAGTGTCAATATCTTGAGAAACCAGAAAGACAAACACAAAAGGAAATCAGAAAACCTTTAAGTCCCCACACTATAAGAAAAAAACTACTTAGATACCAATTTTTAGCTTAACAAATGAAATGCTTGGTAATTATGACCAAAATAGTCATCAAATAGATTTTGGATGTTAAATAACTTGCAAAAGCTAAATAAATGCAAAATAAAAGTATTGATTGAATTTAGTGACTAATTAAGTCAAGATAACTGACACAAGTGCTCTCATTTACTAAACACAATCCTATATGATAATAACACTCCCTAATAAGTCTCAAACCTAATTGACACTCTTAAGTTCAATTTATTAAACCATTTTTAGTCCTAAAGCATAATTCTTAAGCCCAATTTAATTAGACAAGTGCTCATATTTACTAAACACAATCCTATATGATATTAATACCCCCTAATAAGTCTCAAACCTAATTGACATTCTCAAGTTCAATTTATTAAACCATTCTTACAGCTAAAGCCCAATTATTGTCCTTAAGCCCAACACAAGTGCTCATATTTACTAAACACAACCCTATATCACATTTACACCTCCTAATAAGCCTCAAGCCTGATTGATAATCATAGGTTCAATTGATTAAACCATTCTTAGACCTAAAGCCCAATTTAATTACACAAGTGCTCACATTTACTAAACAAAATCCTATATGATATTAACACCCCTTATTAAGCCACAAACCTAGTTGACACTCTTCAGTTCAATTTATTAAACCATTCTTAGGCCTAAAGTCCAATTGTTGTTCTTAAGCCCAATTTAATTACACAAGTGCTCACATTTACTAAACACAACCCTATATGATATTAACATCCGCTAATGAGCCTCAAGCCTAATTGACACTTTTAAGTTCAATTTATTAAATTATTCTTATGCCTAAAGCCTAATTATTGTTTTTAAGCCCAATTTAATTATACAAGTACTTACATTTACTAAACACAATCCTAGATGATATTAACACCTCCTAATAAGCCTCAAGCCTAGTTGACACTCTTAAGTTGAATTTATTAAAACATTCTTAAGCCTAAGGTCCAGTTGTTGTTCTTAAGCCCAATTTAATTACACAAGGGGAGTTTCTTCCTACACCTCCATACTTTTTTATAATTCCAAACTTAACTTTCAGGAAAATACCATATATATACATGTATGTATATATATACATGTATATATATGTATGTATATATATGTATATATATATATACATATATATACATACATGTATATGCATACACATACATGTATGTATATATATGTATATATATATATATATATATTGAAAACGCTTTAGGCTGAGTTCAAGAGGGGGGTGAATTGAACTTCGAAAGATTTTTATTTTTTTAGACCTTTGAAAATAGTTTTCGCAATTTGAAAAACTTTATTGAATCTTGGTGCTAAAGATATAAGGTGCAGTAAAGAAATAAATTGATTCAAGACACGGATGAATCAATTTGTTGTACAGGCAGATAAAAGATTTCAAACAGAACACACAATAGATTCACAATTACACACCAAATTCGCAACACTTTAAGCAGATCAAGTTCACAAAGTTTCAATAGCAATATTGCAATCAGAACTGAATCACACAAAATTCCAAATTTGAATGAGAGCAAAGAGAAACAGAATTACAAAATACAAATTTGAAACACCTAACACAGCTCTACATTGATTTCAGTCAATATTAACAAATCTGATAAAGTTTCCTAACACCAACAATTAATACATATTTGAAAAATATTCAGAATGTAAATTCAATTATTCAGTTATATCAAGAACACAAAACAAGAATACAAATTCTCCAGTATTACAACAATTCAGGCAATGTTCCAATTCTTTGTAAAAACACAGATTCAGAATCTTATATGTATTACAGAATTAGAAAAGAACCAATCTGATAAGCAAGATTTCTTTGACAGCTACAACAGATTTATCAGAACCAATACAGAATTCAAGTTACAATGCACAAATCAATATCTAGCAGAGAACTTAAACCATTTTTATCAAGATTACCATAAATTAATTCAATCTTTCAATTTAAATTCAATATGCACTACAAGAACAAATCAAGAATATAAGCGAAGGGTTTTAGAAGAAGAGACACAATCAATTTTATACTGGTTCACCCTTCCCAAAGGCTACGTCCAGTCTTCTCTGCACCACTTACAAAGAAAGTTCCACTAACTCAATTGTTCACATACAATTAATCAACCAATTCTTACCCCCCGTAGAAATCAAAAACCCTTCTAAATTGATCAACTACTCCCTACAGCTCCCAATCAATTTCAACAGAAACACCAAGCTAACTCCTATAGCCCAAACCAATACAATTGTTCAATGATTTTCACAGAATTACAATGAACACAACACAAATCTTGATTCAAACAGAATGAAGAAGGGTTGAGAAAACTCCCTGATTGGCGCAGAAAGAAAGGCTTGTACACAGTCTTGAAGAAACCCAATAGCACACCTTAGTCAAGATTGATTCTTCAAGTAAAAACCCTCTTTCGAAAATGATTATTATGAAACAGCAATTCTCTCACAGTAGTTCTCACAAAAATGAATTTCAAAATATTGTGTTTCGCAAAAATGTATCTCTTTCTGTTCTTTCTCTTCTCTGTTCTTTTTTTCTTTGTTCTTTCTCTTATTTTTCACACTTGAAAGCCCACTGTATTATAGAAGAAGAACTCAAACAAGATTTTAGGAAACAATTAATTCAGTTACGCTCAGACACGAATAAATTGATTCGGCTTAACCTGAAATCAGCTTATAATAGTTCAGTACTTTATTTTCCAAAACTGTTTTTAACCAAATTTAAACCTTTTATGGTTTGATTTAAATCATTTAGACCATGTGCTAATGAATTTCTCCTTAGATGTGCATAGGTTCTCTTTCACAACCAATCACACTCACTCACACTAAGGCAAAGCCTAGAACACACTTCCATTTGCTTGTTTTGGCTTGCTAGGCATGTCTTGCATGGCTTCACCAAATCCTTTAGTATTGTGAGAATACTATATATATACATGTATGTATATACATATATATACATGTACATATATATGCAAGTATATATATATATATATATATATATATATATATGAGTATATATATATATATATATATATATATATATATATATATATATATATATATATATATATGTATGTTTGAAGCGTGATGACAAGGGTGCTAAAAGTTTTAAGGGTGTTTTCACTTGGTTTGTAGTGGTTGAAGACAAAACAAGATATAGAACAAACCTTACCTTAGCTTTAGTGGATGCTTCAATTTCAAATAGAGGTGTAGAAAAATTTGATTTTCAAACTGGGTATCATTGTCAACCCACTGCAACGCACTACCACCACCAACCACTGTGTAAATGTATATAATTTAAGGGAGAACGGTGAATAACAAAGTAAAGATAACACTGCAACATAACATTAACAATTTGGAGGTGAAGGAGAATGGTGAAGGAAAAATGTGAAGGTGCAGGAATTTGATTTGGGAGTGAAGGAGAGTAAAGGGTAATCTTAGATTTTAAAATTTATTTCAGAGATAAATTAGTCTTTTCGCATAAGATATTGAGGTATAGATGATATCATGGAGGTGGAGGAAGAAGCTCTCTTATACAAGTGCTCACATTTACTTTTTAACTTATTATTTTATTTACAAACTTTTTTCTATCTCAATTTTCATCAGTTTTCTAATATTTTAACAATTTATTTTTTCAAAATTAAAAATTTTAATGAAATTTTTTATACAAAATACTTTAATTTTTTTAATTTTCATACATACCATAAATTTTATATTTTTTTCTTTCTTTTATCTTTAAATTCACTTTTTTAAAACTAAAATTATTAATATAAATTAAAAAAAATCAGTACACTATTTTCCTGTTTTCTTTTTTCTTAATTATAAATTAACTATTTTTAATATTTTTGGCTCATTCATAAAGATTGTGATTTTTTTAAATTTTTTTTACCCTTGTATGGGTCAAACCTACACTTCTTACAATTATTTAATTACAAGTATCATGGTACATGGGTCTGGCTGTCGCTTGATTTTATTTTGTTATTCTTGCAATTAATTAATTACAAATACTATTTTTGTGCATGGGCCTAACCATCATTTCATTTATTTTTTATTTTAATTTTTTTTTTATTATGTGTGGGTCGAGCCTACGCTGCTTGTAATTAATTAATCTCAAATAATATTATGGTGTGTGAGTCTGGTTGTCGTTTGGTTTTATTTGATATTTTAAAATTTTATTTCATGTTTTGCGTGGATCTAGCTCACGTTGCTTGCAATTAATTACAAATAATATTTTTGGTACGTTGGCCTGACTGTCGCTTTGTTTTATTTTTTATTTTTTTAATTTGTTTATCCATATTGCGTCGGTTGTGACATTTTAGAATGAGTTTGGCTCACACTTCTTCTGTCGACACATTTTTTAACACTGTTTTCTTATAGTGTAAGTCTTCTCCCTTTATTTTTGACTTTTTTTTGCTAAACTTTTTAGTTGACTTCAAAATGCTAATTACTTTGTTGTCTTTGAATGTTTGTACCCGTTAACTTTATTAGGACTAATTGGCCTAAAAACAAAAATTATTACTTCCACCTGTTTTACAAATGAAAGTAAATTCTAAGTCAAAAAATTAGGATTAAATCAAGTTTTATTATGCAAACAAGCATTTCTGTTATGTAAAACTAAGAAAGATCTTCCTCATCCACTCATTATCTCTTTTCTTGAAAATAATTCATTTTTCTGGGAAGATCTATTAAAGTAAACAAACTATTTAATATGTCAAACTCAAAAATGAATATTTCTTTTCATTAGTGAAATCAACTTATTGTTCCAAAGAAAAATAGTTCAAAAATATTAATTTTTAAATGATTATTCTTTATGTTATGCACGTGTTTATTATTTCAATTAAAATATAAATAATCTTTATTATAATTTAAATAATTACAAAAACAAAAAAAAAATAACATTTTTTCCAATCCTATATACCTTTTCAATCCTTACATGAGGTTGAATTTGAAGACATAGTATTTTATGTTGTGATTCCTTACTCCAAACAAAAGTTTCACCTCAGGTAATAGAGCTACTCAAAATATTAGAGACTTAGAGCAAAGAATAAAATATAATCAAATTTCAGTTAATGATATTTTTTTTTTCAATTAACCCTTCTTAAATTAATGTCAAATTCAAAAGAGAATGAAAAAGAAAAAAAAATAGAACTCTCGAGTGTAAACAAGTCTTGTTCTGCATGAAAACTTGATCAGTAGAAAATGATTTTTAACTTCCCAACTATTATTAAGTATGAAAAGAGATAAGATAAGCTTTGGGGAAAAAAGTCATTTTCTAAGGAAAATAAATAAAGAATTAACAACATTTAATAGATAGATGTTAATTGATTTTTCTTAAATCGTCATTAATTACTTGATAGATATAAAATTGTATAAAATTATTTATTGTTTCATTCAACCGTGTTTAAAAACTGCTATAAGGTAGACTTTTCAAATCATATTAAAATTTAAAAGATTTGATTTCAGTTTTGTTATTGTTTAATTTTGATGAAATTTCGATAAAAAAGTATTTATGATAGTATAAAATTACAATTTAAAGAAATAAAAAATTAAAAAAAATCTACAAATTTAGTGTGACCCATGACGTGTTTTTTTATAATACATTATGCTTAAAGGCAAAATCTGTAACCTTGTTAGAAAAAAATAAATAAAAACATGACAAAATATTAAAAGATTTATCCCATAAATAATATACATAGTTCCAGATATTCAACCATAATCAATGGCAGTTGTCTTCACACTTTTAATGTGATGCCAAAAGATTGGATCTGGAAATGCATGTGCCTTTGGACCTTCTTGTCGTTCAAAACAAGATAATATTTTTTATGTTTTCCATTTTTTTATATATTATCTTTCCGAACATGGACAACTTTTCATCCATATTTTACAGACAACTCATAACTTGCATATCACTAATAATAATTCTAGTAACCAACTCATACAATACTATATAAAAAAAAGTATAAGATATCAGCCATTTATTTATTTAGTTCCATTTATATGAAAATTAAATAAACATTGAGTAGATTTTGACTGTTAAATTAACATATTCTAAATGCTCTGACACCGATGAAGATCTTCCAAACATGTTGGATTCCCATTGAAAAACACCACATGTTACTGTTCTTAAGGAGATGTTTTATTTTTCTTTTCTTTTCTGCATGAAAAACAAGGGAATCTATGGAATCCAATTCAGCAATGGTGGGCGATGGAATCTGCAACTTGGACTTCAAATTTTGTCCTTTGAATTTTAACTATGGAATCCAACTCCTTGAGGCTGTGGTTTGTTTACTTTTCGGCTGACAGTCACTATCCAACTATGGAAAATTTGCAAAACAAAAATCACTTCACCAACTTTGATTGTAAAATAATTAATTTAATAATATAAATGTATAATTTCAATTAAATTTTAAAGTTATTAAACTCCTATAATTAAAGTTATATATAATAAGAATTTTGAATTTTTTTAAAAGAGAAATTTGATTACTGTTTACAAGAATATGATATTATATGGATTTTTTTATTGAATGAAGTTAACAATGTCCGAGGAAAACAATAAAATGTATTAATTCATTACACCATTATCTTTAGAAAATACAAATTTAGAAGAAAAAATATTTCTGCAATAATTATTCATTTTCATCGAGTAAATCGTATAATTTGGTTTTGTAATTTTTCCACCCTAATTAATCTCAATTTTATTTCTTAAGATATTGCTTAGTATTAAAAGATATAAACTCAATTACGACCTATTCCACTATTATTAAATTAGTATTTTAGATTATTATCCTCAGTGCTTAATTTTAGAATCGAACTTTATTCATGATTCGTGTAGTCCATTCAAAGTTGGATGCTTAAGAATTAACGTTCTTAGTTGATATTCTGTTTTGAAATGACAAATAATTTTTGCCAAATTTCGTGAACTTAGCATATAGACTGTCTCAAATCAAACCATCGTTTTCGTG
>Ga0209489_106263_pt1 | contig 19373 bp, 7 predicted proteins | sample SiratrowhiteBW_FD_187527 | JGI IMG/M metagenome (GOLD analysis project Ga0209489, IMG submission 187527) | Root nodule microbial communities of legume samples collected from California, USA - Siratro white BW (SPAdes) (version 2) | ecosystem: Host-associated > Plants > Roots > Nodule | place: USA...
ATATATATATATATATATATATATATATATATATATATATATATATATATATACTGTATTTATGTAGAATTAGAATCTATTATATGTATTATGATCCCACAATTTAGGATCTTGTGAGCTGATCACAATTCCAATCATAATCTCAATTTTGACTACCTTGGATCTTAATAAGTTTTAATATTCAATTAAGATAAAGGATTTTGAAGTAGGTCATTGAATTCTAGTGGTATTAATTAAGTATTTTTAGAATTAAAAGTCTGTTTGCATTAAAAATATATCGATTCTGATGAATTATTTTCAAAAACAAATTGGGAGGGATTTCACTTGACATTTCAGTTGGAAGTATATCTATCAAACAATCTCACATAACATAATCTTTTTCTTTTCTTTTGTTGCTTAGATTTTTCTTTCTACTATCTAACATAATCTATTATTCTCTCTTTGCTGAAGGTCATAAAGACATTCATGGGCAGTACTCAAAAACTTTGCAAAAAATGTCACTATGATGAATTTCTAATTGATCCAATTTATGGATCTTTATTTTCAATATTATTAAATTTGATAAGAAGACCATAATCTTGAATTTATTATTTTAACCCAAAAGTAGAAATGAGAAGATGCTAGGCAGAGTATTAGTGCAAGAGAAGATTGAAAAAATGATGTTGATTTTTACTTTCGGTTATCCAAACCTTGTATTTTGTTTACTCTTGTAATTTTGAATGTTCTACAAATTCGGATTTCTTTCAAATCTTATAAATCTATAAATTCCTTTCAAAATTTTTAAATTCTTACACTATAACAACTTCATTTAAGTCCAAACTATAAAAATCTTAATCATAATAGTATTTTAAAAAACCGACAAATCAACATATCTTATAGTCTTTTAAAATTTGCGAGACTTTATGCTAAAATAGTCTTTTAAAAACTCAGTCCAATTCATCCCTAGTTACAGTTAGTTAGTCTTTTTTGTTCCTTTCTGTATGGCTATCAATATCTGAGTTTATCACTTTCGTAAATTGGCATTTTTTTCTATCTAAAAACAAACTACTCATTCCGACTCTCTAAAACTAAAAAAGGTATCTTGTCAATTTTAGAGTGGAATCAGGATTGAGGCCTTTGGGTCAGGGAGGGGAAAACCCTTGAAGTTCTGCAAGTTTGCTATTGAGCTCAAGAATACTGTGTTTCTATCATATAATAACAATTTTAGAGGGTTTACTGGACTTGGATATATAGTCAGATAGACCACATTGCTAACTTGATGTGTTTGTTCTTGATTTTATATTTATTGATTTTGTATTTCGTGTTTTTTGGGAAATTAGCTTTTCAGGTCGGAAAAGAAAAACAGATGTCCATATATGCGTAATATTTTCATAATTTTATGTTTGAAATTTAATGTATATTTTGATCTCATGTTCTTGTTAATGCATATTCTGTATGAATATGAAATTCGGAGTCTGTGATGCCTTTTATATCAATTATTTCAAAAGCAAACTGTGTTGTGTGCATGCAATTTTCTACAGTATGTTTGTTGACATTATTTTAATTGTTTGGTTTGTTAATCCAGCTGGCCGTTTTTTACATTGTTGTTGACTTTTACAGTTTGTGTTTTGATAAGAAATCTTATTTCTCTTTCCTCCTCTTTTATCGATCATACTTAAGTTCTTAGTTGTGCAGTCTGCAGGTTCTTCATCAGCTTTGGATTTGGAAGAGAACTACTTTGATTTTAGAAAACAATGTTTTGTGTATTCAAAGGAGAAGGGAACATTTTGCAAGCTGTCCTACCCTACAAAGGAAACATTTGGATATTACATCAAATGCAGTGGCCATGGCTCTGAAGCAAAAGTTCTTGCGGCTACTGAGAAATGGGGACGGAATGTGTGGGTTTCCTTATTCTCTGGCCATTTTTATTATTCTTTAAAACACCATCTCTTTTCAGGAGAAATGGGGACGGGATGTGTGGGTTTCGTAATTCTCTGGAAATTTTTATTATTCTTTAAAACACCATCTCTTTTACTGTATTATGGATATGCATTATTGTTGGGGATTTCCATGCATATACATTAATATTTATGAATTGGACTTTGCTTAAATGTTATACCCTATTTTGGTATTTCTGTTGATTCTTGATTTTGTTCTTCTCTCTCAAGAAGACACGTAACTTCATCATCTGATCTAGTGGCATTATGTTGTTTTAGTTTTGCTCTCTAATAATGTTCTACTTGTTGATCTTCTAGATTTGATTATCCTCAGCCAACCTTTCAGAAATTGATGAAAGAGCACTGCATGGAGCCTTTTTTTGTATTTCAGGTATTCTTTGTTAAATAATATTTAGTTTTTTCTTTTTTTCCTGTAATCTTCAAGCAAACTCTTTGACTTGTTCTTGTTTATATTATGACCAGGTTTTTTGTGTGGGTCTCTGGTGTTTGGATGAATATTGGTATTACAGTTTGTTCACTCTATTTATGCTGTTTATGTTTGAGTCAACCATGGCAAAAAGTAGGTTGAAAACTCTAACTGAGTTACGACGTGTTAGAGTGGATAGTCAGATCCTAATGGTACATCGCTGTGGCAAGTATGTTTTCTCTTTTTTAATAATTAATAACCCATATTTGGGATTTAGAGGAGTAAAAATTAGTACTTTCATTTGTTTTTGGATTATAGGTGGGTAAAACTCTCTGGTACAGACCTTTTGCCGGGGGATGTTGTCTCCATAGGCCGCTCTTCTAGTCAGAATGGGGAGGAGAAGTCTGTACCAGCAGACATGCTTATATTGGCTGGAAGTGCGATTGTGAATGAAGCTATTCTCACAGGCGAGTCTACTCCTCAATGGAAGGTGTTACTCTTTTCTGAACTACTCACTAAAACATTTGTCATTGTTTTGTAGGGGAGGGAATTATATTTTCTTAAATTTTATGTAGTTGATTCTTGTAGGATTGCCAAAAATTGCATTATTATTTGTTAGTTGGTTTGGATATTGTTGGAAGTAATTACTTCTGGAGTATTTCTGGGCATACTTCTATACTGGTTTTATTATTGAATATCTACAAGTAAATGATATTTTTGATTTCACCCACGAAGCTGTTCAACTTGTCATACAAGTTACTTATATGATGATTTTTTTTAATATTTAGTGTGTTGCTTGGTTGTTGGGCCATAGTTGTGCGGCATAATTTTTTTCCTCCTGTCTCTATTTTTATTTAATATTAAGTCCAAATGCATTGGTGAATGTTACTGACTAAAGTTTGTTATTTCAAAAAATTCAAATGTTTATGCATGCCCCTGAATCTGGTTTACTTGTTATGTTATTATATATATCTGTCATTCAAATTCATTATTGTATTTGACCCTTTATTTCACCTAAAAAAAATAAGCTTGGGATAGGTCATATTAATCTTATTGTTGGCTGGTATATCTAAATACGTCTCTGATGAGCCCATGGAGACGGGACCTTATTCTTTCATGTTGTTCTCTTGCACGAATCTTATTTAGACATGTCCGTTCTTTTAGATTTCAATTGCGGGTAGGGGTTTGGAGGAGAAATTGTCAGCAAAGCGTGATAAAAGCCATGTTTTATTTGGTGGAACAAAAATATTGCAGCACACTCCAGATAAGGTTATATTCGAGCTGAGAAATTATGTTTTTGTTTAATGTTCAGCTAGTGTTCATGCTTCTCATTTTATTTTTAATTTTGTTGGAGTCAGAGTTTTCCTCTTAAAACACCTGATGGTGGCTGCTTGGCTGTTGTCCTGAGAACGGGTTTTGAAACAAGTCAAGGAAAGTTGATGCGGACAATCTTGTTCTCTACAGAAAGGGTAAAGTGATATAGACCTTACTGAGGCTGAGTTTGTGATATGAGTGTCATGATGATTTTTCCCGTGATTTCTGTATTGACTAGGTGACTGCTAATAGCTGGGAAAGTGGATTGTTCATTTTATTCTTGGTTGTGTTTGCTCTTATTGCTGCGGGTTATGTGCTTGTTAAGGTAATGCTGCTTTACATAAGCATGCTGGAGATGGTTTGCTGCGCAAACTTTGCCCTTAATGGTAAATTATGATATGGCTTAAATTCCTAAATTTTTTGCTTGCAGGGCCTGGAAGATCCCACAAGGAGCAAGTATAAACTAATACTTAGTTGTTCACTTATTGTTACTTCTGTGATACCTCCCGAGTTACCAATGGAATTGTCAATAGCTGTTAATACTTCTCTTATTGCACTGGCACGGCGTGGGATTTTTTGCACAGAGCCTTTTCGGATACCATTTGCTGGAAAGGTACCTGGAGGCCTGTCACCATGTTTCTACTCGTTTACTTTGTTTGATATATAGATCATATGACATTAGATTTTATTTATTTAATTTCTTGTACATACCTTGCCATACAGGTTGATATATGTTGTTTTGACAAGACAGGGACGCTTACATCTGATGATATGGTATGTGCATATTAGACCATGATATTGATTTATCCTTTTTTAGACAATGGTTTGTGGTTTAACTTTTTAGTTCCCATTTTGTAGGAATTTTCTGGAGTTGTTGGGTTGAATGGAACTACAGATTTGGAATCTGATGCTAGTAAAGTGCCTGTGCGAACAGTAGAAATCCTGGCTTCTTGCCATGCATTGGTATTTGTTGAGAATAAGCTGGTATGCCTCTGTGCTGGTGTGATTTAATTAAGCCTTAGATTTTAGGCCTGGCTATAGTATTGAACGGTAATGGATCCCTCTAATAATAGAAAGAAAATGTCAAGTGACATTCTCACCATTATTATATTCATAAATTTATTTAAGAGTTAGGATCTGATGCAGTGGCAAATTCACGGCAGAGGATCTATTCCGATGTTACACAGACAGAAGTAATATATGCCACAGTTAATATTTTTCTCGTCCTATAATGTTCTCTTTCGTAGTTTATGGAATGCAAATTCAGTAAAGAAAGTTAATGAGTATTAAACTTTAAGGTCATGGCTGCGTGACCAATAAGTGTCCTTTTGTGAAACAATAAAAGAGGATTCTTGAAAAGTTTATTACATTTTTCTCGTCCTATAATGTTTTCTTTTGTAGTTTATGGAATGCAAAATTCAGTAAAGAAAGTTGATGAGTATTAAACTTTAAGGTCATGGCTGCCTGACCCATAAGTGTTCTTTTGTGAAACAATAAAAGAGGATTCTTGGAAAGTTTATGCAAAGGAACGCTTCATTTCTCTTTCTTTATACAATTGGCTTTTTTGAAGCCATTTCTGAAAAAGTTTGCCCCTCATCTAATCATGTTTTCACTTTTTGACATAGTGTGAAATTACTCTATTGATGTCATGCTACATGCCTAAGTGAATATGTTTTGGAATCAAAATAAAACTTTCACAACAAATTTTCTCTTAACTTTTGTTTCCACAATTCTGTCACTCAATATTCTACTTTTTGTAGGTTATAATAATTTTCTATTCTTGAACAATGGATCTTCATGATTCTGGCTTTAGAGCTAGAAGGGCTTTGTGTGATTGCTCCTTTTACATCTGCTATTGTTTGTTGATATTACAGTTCTTATTAATAATTCCAATTTTCCCAGGTTGGTGACCCTCTCGAGAAGGCTGCACTCAAGGGAATTGACTGGAGTTATAAATCTGATGACAAGGCTGTTCCAAAGAAGTAAATGAATCCTTGCTGCTTACTTAAATATCTTAATTATGCTTTATTCTCTGTGCAGCTAAAACATTGTCTTCTCTAATCATGTGCTAGGTCAAATTTCATGGATTGGAAATTTATGATATTTGGGGTCATTTAATTTTATTGTTGCTACTCATGGTTGGCAACCTGGTTTACATTCCGTCATTCTTGTTGTTTGAGCAAGGGAATATAGTGATTAAAAAAAGACGAAGAATGTGTTATTTATTGGGGTTCAAATGTTTCATTCTTGTTCTTTTTTCCTGATTAATATATCCATCTGGTTTGTACTTCTACAACCCTTTGTAATGTGATTAAAAAAAGACGAAGAATGTGTTATTTATTGGGGTTCAAATGTTTCATTCTTGTTCTTTTTCCTGATTAATATATCCATCTGGTTTGTACTTCTACAACCCTCTGTTATTTTTGTTTTGTCCTGAAATGTTCTCAAATTTCAGGGGAAATGGCCATCCTGTCCAAATTGTTCATCGGCACCATTTCTCATCTCACCTAAAACGAATGGCAGTTGTTGTCCGCATTGAGGATGAATTTTTCTCCTTTGTGAAGGTGAGTTACTCATTGTCTGCATGCCTCAAGTATTCTTGATTTTAGTTGCCTATTTGGTATTTATACTTTGGCTTGTAGTTAATGAAGTCATGACTTGTGCATTTGTATTACCCAAGTGAAACGCTCTGTAGTATCTTATATTTTGGATTGTTATGAAATGGTAAATAAAGTCTGAGTTGGGTAAGTGGAAAGTTGATTGGTAAAATAGCCATATGGGTTTATCTTCAAAGAATATGGTGCGGAAATATTTTGTTTTGTTAACTTCAAATATTTGTTGTAAGAATTTATAACCTCCAGAAAGCAGATTGTTTTATGTTTCAATATTTTGAACACCATAAGAGTTCCTTAAAAGCTTTCCTTAAGATTTCTGTGTGTTTTAAGTTTAAATCTTCTGGTAGGTTTTTGTTTGTAAGTTTAAGGTATGTCTTACATGTATTAAGAGGCGATGTCTCGTATGGGGTGTCTGTGATAATATTCAGAATCTGTCTAAGGCGAAATGGTGAAGATTATTTCCTATTCAATTCTCTCTTCATTTCTTCCTCTGTATAAATGGGTGTATTGTAAACAATAATTTATATTATATACTTTATGCCATCTTAGTATATATGGATAGCTGCTTCTCTGTTTATTAATCTTTTTTAGTTTTGAAATGTATAAGGAAATTAATTGTAAAAAATCCATAGAATTTTTTAAGATGAAATCATCTTTAAAAATTTAGGGCCTATGAAATGAAAATTAAAACTATGTTGATTGACTTGTATGCTAAATGTTTAAGATGTCCCACATTGGCTAGAAATATGGCTAAAATATACTCCCTTAAACTAGCTTTGGGAGTGAGTTTGGTCCAGAATCCGTTGCTAATGTATGTATTGGCAGATTTATATATTTAAAATTTGAAGTGATTACCCTAGTTTGTTAATAAAAAATATTCCCTCTGCTGTTGCACTCCTACAAAATAAAATGCACATGCTGCAGCAAGTGTTGATTTGATAAGTTATTGGCTAACTGTAAATTCATTATTTTGTTTTCTGGGTACTGGGATTTAGGAGTTGGTTCTATTAATGTTGGCTAACCAGTACAACTTTTGTCATATTCCAAGAGCTTTTATGCATATTAAATTCTGAGGTAAATTTTTGAGTGGACTGGTTTTGGTGCTACTTAAAGCCTGCATGCTTTTTCTTGTTTTTAAAAAAAAACTTTTAAAGAGTATTTTAACTAGTGAGTTGCTGGTTTGTTTTGCTTTATTCTTTCCCTCTTAGAACTCTGGTGGCCTTTTATTTCAGGGTGCTCCAGAAGTTATACAAGATAGGCTCATTGATATACCACCATCATATGTTGAGACCTACAAAAAGTACACACGTCAAGGGTCTCGTGTTCTTGCTCTGGCCTACAAGTCCCTTGGTGACATGACAGTAAGAATATTATGGATTTTACATTGTTTCATGAACCTTTGTTTACTGTATATTCAATTATGCACAGGAGAACAAGAATAATTATTGAAGTTTACTGCCTATCATTTTATTTATTGAAGTGGGTAAACATTGTGGATTGGAAAACATGTTCAATGTGTCTCTATTTTGGCTTTAACTTCTAATGACACCTATTTTTGTATAGTTTGACATTCAAGTTAATTTTCCCTTTCCTATTATTTCGGCAAATGTGGATCCTTAAGTTAAGTATAACTAAGTCAGAGAACTGCATTTTCCCATCTTCTCTCCTGAAGAATGCTTGGTTGCCTTCCTCCTTTATCATTTGTTGCTTCATTAATTTCTTTCAACACTTGCTTGTCTGCGTTGTTGCTTATTATTTTTATGCTTGAAGGTCAGTGAAGCTAGAAGCATGGATAGGGATATAGTGGAGAGTGGACTAACTTTTGCGGGATTTGTGGTAATCAGTCAACATCCTCATATGACCTTTGAGTCAATTCTGCACATTTTTTCTTTTCATTGATGCTGAAAGTCATTGTGGTGCTGTTTTCAGGTATTTAATTGTCCCATAAGATCAGATTCAGCCACTGTTTTATCTGAATTAAAAGAATCTTCACATGACTTGGTAAGTTTGTTATTCAATTTAGCTTCTCATGCAAGAAAAAAAATTACTTTCCTTAGATGTAAAAACTCCAGCCTCTATAGAGAAATGAGCTGGAAATAGCCTCTTTTATTCTACTTTAGTAGCTGAAGTTAGCTTCCCAAGAGTAATTTTTAGAAGTTTTGTTGAAAATTTGCTATTTTGTTTCATGATGTTTTAAATTTTAATTTGTATTATACTACGTATATATGTGTTCAAGCACTCTGGAGTTGAGATAATGGTATTGTTGAATCCATGTGGTCAACTTTGTGGGAGCAGGGCTTAGGAAGCATGAAGGAAAATAAATGTGATAAAATTAGTAGTCCACAATGCATGGGCGTTTAGGATGGATAAGAATCATAATGTTGAGTATACGATCATTAGTGCGAAGGTTGGGGTCAAGATAGTTGTAATCATGTGTTAGACCATAGGATTGTATGCTTCTGGAAATTTTGCTTGCTGCTACTAATAGATCACACTCAGAAACAGAGTTAGTAAGATTGTCGGGATTACAGTGATTGATTGTGGAATTGGATGACCCCATCATGCTGTCTCTCATTTCTGAAATATAAAACATTCACCACCTGAAATCGGGAGACCTCAAGTCCTACAAACTCTACTGTTATTCATTAAACTCTTCCGTACTATCTGTTATTTCTTATAGTGGGTTCTGACCTGCAATCTGTGTTTGCTACTGGTTATGGCTTGTGGGTGATCATTGAGGAAGAGAAGGTGTATGTTGGTTTTTTTCCTGCTCTCTGTTTCTGATTTACCTATGTCTGCTATCGGTTGAGGCAGTGGTCTTGCTGGTTTGTTATTTGCTTGCATCTGCCGTGTTTTGTTTGCTTGTATAATTGTTTTAAGGCTCTGTTTTCAGACTTTGGTTATATTCAGAAATTTACTAGTTGGAGTGTTTGGATCATGGGAAAGGGGAATTATTTGATACTGTTAGGATATTGATTAATTAGTTAGGGGGTTAGTGAGTTAAATAAATAGGATGATGTAAGGGGAAAGAACATTAGCTCTTGTTAAAGATAAAATCCTTTGGGAAGGGGAAACCCTTGGAGGAGAGATTATTATGCTCTCCTATTTCCTATTGTTTTCATTTTATTCCACAAAAGCCTATCTTTTCTTTCTCTTTTCAATTCGTGGTTCCCAAAAATCAGTTTGACCTGTCGGATTCGAGGTGCATGATAGAGTAGAGTGAGTGATTTGGAGCGATTGGCCAGTGATATGGGAAGATGCTTACAGGTTTAAAAAACCATGGTTTTCATAAAGCAGAGAGGCAAATCAAAGGATTACTTCTTGCATTCAAGAAAGGAAAGGAGTTTTCAGATGGTGAGAAAATATCAGTCTGCAGAGGCAAGAAATTGAAAAAAAGTGTTATTTGTGAGGGAGATAGGTAATTCAGGTGCAGTACAACATCATTCTTGCAAGCACTGACTGCACTGGATTTTGAAGAGTTAAGAAATCATTCTTGAAGGAGAGAAGTTTAAAGATGAGGAAAGGGGTGAGACAAATCCCTCTCTCGTGGAGAAGATTGAGGCGGAATACAAGGGATTTAGATATGGTTGGAAAGGTGGATGCAAAATGCAAGAGATCACGTTGGAGGTCACACACACACACACGTGTGTGCTTTTGTGTATGTGTGTGTGTGTGTGTGAATATAATCCATGTTATGATCTCATTTGTTATACGTAACATAATTTATTATACGTAACATCATGTTAATAAATATAGCACGTTTAATTCCCCCTCTTGATTTGGTTCGGATCTGAATGTGGAGTACAGTGGTTGAATTGGACTAGCTTTTGGAAAGGAAATATGATGAAGAACCATGTATAGGCAATTTGATCAGCAAGCCTCATTATAAATTGAAATTACGGATGATTGTCCTGTACCCTTTATTTGAGTGATTTAGGAGAGAAAAGCTTAAAAGGGGTATTAATATTTCCCTTCTTTGTTTGAGAAAAAGAATTAGGAATGATTTTAATGAAAATCTGTAAGACTCACTAGTTTTTATTTACATGCTCAGCAGGCAAGAATTAGGAAATGAACTTTGGGAAAGTTGTATACTGTTTTACCGTCATGTCAAGTGCTTTTGCTTCATTGTTTTGTTTATTTCTTTCTTTAAGTCTGTAACATTGTCGATAAATGAATGCTTGGCAGCACTACAGAAAGTGTTTCATATTTAAAAATATTCTGCTTGTTTTTACTTTTAATAAAAAAATTAGTGTGTGTGGATATATACATATATATATTTGTTTGAGACTAATTCTCTGTATAAGTAAGAGGAAGACCTCTGTAAGTATTTGGCATCCCTGGGGATTCATGAATTGTTGCGTATGTCGTAGTTTCATTGAGTCTTGATTTTTGTGGACAGTTATTCAAGTTCCTTGGATGAACATAACTAACTCTCAAGATATTTTTCAATATATGATCCATTGGAGAATTTCAAACTGTCATTACCAAATTTTATCGTTAAAGTTCAGTAATCTCATTTAAGATTATCTGGCTGTATAATGTTTTCTACTGATCGTTGATTTTGGATACCTGTGGCTTAAATTGTTAACGCAAACTCCTCTCCTTTAGGGTGGATGGGGCTGAGATAGGGGTTTTGGGATCCTTTCTTAATTAGCAAGAAGAAACTGATTTGCATCTTCAACTTAATTGATAGGTGATGATTACCGGTGACCAAGCTTTGACAGCTTGCCATGTTGCTAGCCAAGTTCATATTATATCAAAACCTACATTAATCCTTGGACCAGCACGAAATGGTGAGGGATATAATTGGATGTCGCCTGACGAGACTGAAAACATACGCTACAGGTAATTATTATTCTTTTCTGGTTGCACTGTCTGGTGCATGCAGTTACCTTGTTCTTTTTTAGGTTTAGATGTAAGATCCCTTTATTGGCATCAGATTTTATTACGTTCTCTTATGAACTTGTTCTACAAAATTATTAAGTTGGAGTCTTTTCTCGCAGTGCATCCGGAGTCCATAACATGCTTTTCTGCAGTCATTGTAATTTTCTTTTAATTTTTTTTTAAAATTTAGACTAATAATATTTACAATTGATTTCAGTGAGAAAGAGGTTGAATCTTTGTCGGAGTCCCATGATCTCTGTATTGGTGGTGATTGCATTGAGATGTTGCAACAGACATCAGCGCATCTTCTGGTCATTCCTCATGTGAAGGTTCTGATCAATGCCAAATATCTAAACATTAGAACAGAGTTTTTGGTACTGCCTTCATCAATGACAGTTGCTTTTGTCTCAGGTTTTTGCCAGAGTTGCTCCCGAGCAAAAAGAACTTATCATGACCACTTTCAAAACAGTTGGTCGATTAACGTTGATGTGTGGGGATGGAACCAATGATGTTGGGGCTCTGAAGCAGGTAATGTGTATAAGTTATATTTATAAGTTGTATTTTTTGTTTTTCTGAATATTAGTCTTGTCACTCATTAGTAGGAAATAAAATGTTTTAGTCTTAAAAATTACAACCTCTATACCCGCCAAGAATTCATTTAAGGGAGTTGTCAAAATAGGCTTCTGGGCTGTCCTTGTTTGGCTGCCACCAGTTCAGCTAACTTAACTAACTTAACTGGGCTGAGTAATGTTGAGTCTCTTGATTAAATATATTGAAATCTGTGAGCTAGCCTGACTCACCATGAATATGCCTAGGTCTATTTTCAGCTGTATCAAAATAATCTTGGGGTGTACGTGAGCTGATTTTTTCTTTTATGGCAATCCAACTCATCCATGATTATGGGTTGGACTAGCTTGGTTCTCAGTTTGAAACCCAGATAGGTCCTTTTGGATTATAAGATGACCTATTGGAAACTGTTTTTTGCATATGTAGCCATATTACTTCAGTCTCCAGTGAGTTTTTCAATTATTGTAAATAGAAAGTTATAAACATTTAAATCTGGTAGTCTGTTACCATTGATATTAATAAAGGCTGCAAGTCATAAATTGGCATTATTTTGGAGTTACCAAAGAAATAATAAAGGCTGCAAGTCTCAAGCTAACTTTTCTGGTTTAGGCCCACGTAGGAATAGCTCTTCTGAATGCAATTCCTCCAACTCAAAGTGGAAACTCGTCTTCAGATTCTTCTAAGGAAGAAGGTTCAAAATCTGTTAAGCAAAAGAAATCTAAGTCTGCACTAGACACATCTGGAAAGAGTGCCGGTGAAGGCACTTCCAAAGGCAAAGTTGTTTCAAAATCAGATTCCAGTAGCCAGTCTTCTGGCAACCGTCATCAAGCAGCTGTTGAGATGCAACGGCAGAAGCTTAAGAAGATGATTGATGAGCTTAATGAGGAAGGAGATGGTCGTGCACCCATAGTCAAGCTTGGTGATGCTTCAATGGCATCTCCGTTCACTGCTAAGCATGCATCCGTTGCTCCTACCACTGACATAATTCGTCAAGGTCGGAGTACTCTGGTGACAACCCTCCAGATGTTCAAAATTCTGGGTCTGAACTGTCTTGCTACTGCATATGTGTTGAGTGTTATGTATCTGGATGGTGTGAAGCTAGGTGACGTACAAGCCACAATAAGTGGTGTATTCACTGCTGCGTTTTTCCTCTTCATCTCACATGCACGCCCTCTTCCGACTCTTTCTGCTGAACGTCCTCACCCCAACATCTTCTGTGCTTATGTTTTCCTTTCCCTTTTGGGACAATTTTCTATTCACCTGCTTTTCCTGATTTCATCTGTGAAAGAAGCTGAAAAATATATGCCAGATGAATGCATTGAACCTGATGCAGATTTTCATCCTAACCTGGTGAATACTGTTTCCTATATGGTGAGCATGATGCTTCAGGTGGCCACATTTGCTGTGAACTATATGGGCCATCCCTTCAACCAGAGTATTTCTGAAAACAGACCGTTCCGGTATGCACTTGTTGCTGCTGTCATTTTCTTTACTGTGATTACATCTGATCTCTTCAGGGACTTGAATGACTGGTTGAAGTTAGTGCCATTGCCGGTGGGATTAAGGGATAAGCTACTGATTTGGGCGTTTCTAATGTTTTTGGTTTGCTATTCGTGGGAGAGACTATTGAGATGGGCCTTCCCTGGTAAGATGCCGGCTTGGAAGAGGCGACAACGGTTTGCTGTATCTAATTTAGATAAGAAGAAACAGGTCTAAGTAGTCGACGAAGAAAAACGATGTTGCAATCATGACTAGGTCAGAGACTTGATGAATTTTGTTATAGGTTTTTTTGTCAATTATCTTTCTAGCTCTTTTTCCCAACAATGGATGAGAAATTTATCGGATGTCAAATTGTTTTTGGGAGAAAGGTATGAATTTTAGAACACGTGCCCTCCCATCTATCTGAGATAATGATGTTGTTAACACAGCAGTTTTTAATTATTTTAATGCTAGCATTCATTATACTCGACCTCATTGCACGTAAACTAAATAAAATAAAAGCCGTTTTACATGACTGATAAATGAGCATTTCTTTAGCTCTTCGGTGTATGATTAGAGCACGAGTTTTTTATGCTGAGAACATATACGTGATAGCAGTACAGGTACTTTGAAATTTTACGGTAGTAATTACAATATAAAGACATACAATTACTATAATAACGAAGAGTTGACACGTTAGATGTATTCAACGAGTCCACAAATTGATAGAAGTTTCAACATAGAATGGGCTAGGATTTGGAACTGAATAATGAGATAATTAGATCCGCCATAATGATCAAAATGTTTGTTAACCATTTAGATCAGTTACGAGAAAAAAAATCTTATAAAGTAAATGAATGAACACTATTTTAATACGGTGAACTCGAAATTACTTCACATGTTATGTTTGGTATAACTCAAATACGATAAGAAAACTTATTGGTATTGGCTGTATTCTTCAATTATATTTAGAGTTTTATATTATAATTAATTGCTTAAAGTATTTTTAATGTAAAAATTTTAAATTTAAGACTTATGTTTTACAAAAGAAATTCATTTAAGCATGCTGATGGAAAAATTTTAAAATTAAGGATTCTGTTAGACCTTGAATCTTAAGAAAATAAAAATTTCAGTAATATGTCTTGATAACATGAACTTAAAAAAAATTGTTGGAACAGTTGAAGTGAAGTTCTTATAAAATTTTATGTGTGGATTGAAACAGTAACAAAAGCAGCACATAGAAGTGGACTGAATGCAATGTCATTCACTGATACCAAGTAATGTCGTCCATCCTTTGATCTTGGGTGACACCGGAATATATATCCAATGTCATCTGAACTGGACGGATAGTGCAAAGCCTTCTGCATTTAGAATGCTTTCTTTACGTAAATCATAAACATGCATCCAGACTTGTCCTTCGTATGCGTGTCCCATAGTCAAATCCAGATGTGAGCAACTGACACTTCATTGGAGTACCCAATACACGTTGCCAAGACAGCTAAAGTTTATAGACTGATTCTTGTACTTTTCAAAAACAACACGATTTTATCAAAAAAAATGTTTACTTAATATTTAACTCAATCATCAAACTAATTAATAGCAAATTAAAAACATAGATGTTATAATATTTTTATAGTTGACCCTTTTCGTTGAAATGATAGAAAAAATAAAAGAAAAAGTAGAACTTATTGATGGACAAGGCCTAAGAAATAGACCAATTACTAGATCATTAGAAGTTTCCTAAGTTAGCAAATCCATTGTGTCTAGTGGTTATGTTCAAATTTTAAAAGTTTCGTAGGTTTCCTTCCATGCACACGAACTATTTGATAAAAGTATACTGGAATTGAGAATTTTACTGCGAGCAAACTACTTCATATTTTGAGCTGAAATTTTGTATTAGAATACTTCAAGATATATATAATAACGTGTTAAAAAGGCGCATTCAAAATCAAAATACAAAAAGATATATACAATAACGTGTCAAAATTGCTCTTGGTTTTTTCAATTATTTTAAGTTTTTCAGTGACTATTTTGTTCCAATTTAATTATGATTAATTCATATATGATGTTGGGACAAGGACAAAATTTCAATAAAAATTACGTTGTAGAAAAGTATCATAAATTAGAGAAGACTGACTCCCAATTCATAATCTTGTATTGCTTTTAGTTTTTGAAATCTATTCTAGTGCCAATCTTTGGGTATTCGTTTTGTGTGCCAAAACCTTTGTTCAATGCCTTAATTTGTTTGTCATTTTAATTCTCAATTCTTTGAGTTTGTCCATTAAAATTCATTTGAGTTTAGCTTTTATTGAGTTTTATTGTTATTAATGTTGGTGGCTTCTTGAATGAGCTAGTTTCTTGGAAAAGAGATTTGGAATGTGTTAGAACAAAACTCCTAGATCAGGTCACAAAGATGAACCTCCAATACAGCTGCATTGAGAGACAAGTTGCTTAGATAGTGTAGAGTTAAAAATGTAAGGCATTGTAACAAATACTTAGAATGCATAGTATAATATTTTTAATTTTTCGTAAATCATTTGATTGTATTGCTTTGAGTTAAGCTAGGAATAGACAAGAGCCCAAGTCTAGAGATCCTAAGGTTGACTTACCCATTTTTATGAAAAAAAATGTAGATACTTACTTGGATTGAAAAATGTAACAACTGTTTTCTTGTTATCATGTCCATAAAAATAGGAAAGTGTCCTTACTCTTAGCTTCTAGGACCACACTATGCCTATCCTAGAAAAAGAGAGACATCCTCATAATGAGCCAACAATAGTACATTTGATGATTTGAGAAGTGTTCTGAGACACCGTCACATACCCTCATATTATCACAGGGAGCTAATGGATAAGCTTCATAGACTTCATCAAAAGAATATAAGTGTAGAAGAATATCGACAGAAGATGGAGTTATATATGATGATGACAGGTATTAGAGAGGAAGAACTTGTTATTGTGACTAGGTTAATGAGTGATCTCAGTCTTGAAATAAGAGACAAGGTGAAACTTATTTCTTATCGTGATTTGAACGATTTATTTATGTTGTGCTTAAAAATAGAATAACAAAATTTAAGAAAATGTTCTGGAAGAAGTTCACACTTTGACTCTTATTACAAGGAGTCCAACAGGGAGGGAAAATATTCAAAAGAAAAACCAAAGGAAAACCTTTTCCAAAATCTGGCCAAAGAAAAATTTAAAAACAAAGAAGAACATTCTTTACACACATGCACTAGTAATGTTAAATGTTTCAAGTGTTTGGACCAAGGACATGTCAAGGCCCAATGCCTATCCATGAGAACCATTCTTCTCAAGGGCAAAGACATATACAACAATGAACATGAGGCTGCCAGTGCTAGTGAGCATGATAAGCATGAGAATACCAGTAGCATTTGTGTCACCTCTAAGACATCTCACATCTCTTTTGCCAAGGCACATTGTGATACCCTAAAAAATTAAGCAAGATTTTAAGTTGAAGTAATAATATTTTTTTCCATACACATATTAAGCATTTTTGCTCTCAAGATCATTCCAATCAAACAAAGGTTTCTCAACAATTTCACCAACAAAAATTAGTTTTAGGAATATAAGAGTCATTAATAATTGCAACCCCAATCCTACAGTCAATTGATTCAATGAAAATTTTCATTCTCATTTTCCAAAATGATAGTTCACATCACTAAACATTGGAGGTCTATTGGTTGAGACTCGTTCAACAAATGAAACTTTGTTTTCAAGGAGATAAAGAGCACAATACACCAATATTTTATATTGGTTCATTCTTTCTTCTATTTTCTTTGCCAATCAAGCAAATATTTGACTAAAATCATAAAATAATACGACACAAAAACATTACAACACCAAGAAACACTCTTGCACTCTATCTAATTATAATACAAGAACCTATACAAACACTTAGAAATGAGAATGAAATAAAATCTACAACTGCAATGAAATACCCAGGTTAAGAGTTTGCAAAAAGACTTCCCTAAACTATGGAATAGTTGCAAAACTACTAATATACGTAAGTTGCTCCAAAAAATTAATTTTCACATTATTGATCAAAAGAATGACTAATTTCTCTCAGAAAATGATTTAGCACAAAAAAATGATCTCTCAAAAAAGTTCTATCTCTCATTGTATTTCAGACTTCTTAACTTGGATATTTATAAAAGTAGAATTTAACAAAATCAACCAATTAACTCAACATTGAGTTTATTTATTTTATTTAAAGTGATTTCAATTGATTAAGTCTAAAAATTAACTCTTTACAAACATCAATATTTAAGTTTTTCTTAAGTCTTATTTCGGAAACATATTTTAACCAAATATTTTTTTAGAACAACTGCATAACCAAGACTTATCTTATCAGAGAAGCAACACACACCTAAGTATTCTAAAACAAATCTTCAAAAACTTCACCACTAATTGGATTCGTCAAATATTTCAGTAGTTTTGCCAACACAAAGGAGTCAATAAGCCTCACCTTTGGATTTGTCTAGTCTACAAATAGTATTTCTCACCATTGTGAAAGTGACTCGAGTGATAATTCCCTTAATTTAAAAGAACTATCATGAAAGTTCAAGTCACTCAAATCGTAGAAACAACAAGAGATAATCAATAAAAATAAAGAGAAAATTGAAAAAAAATGTTCAAATTGCCATCTTACACCTTAGAATTTTAAGGTAGAAAGAAAAAAAATTAAGAAAAACAAGAATAGTTCTTTTAGGAGTTCTGAAAATGAAGATACTTAGGATGAAAGAGGGTAGTTTAAGACTAAGTAAATTCAATCCTCTCTACTTAGAAGGCATAGGACAAAAAATAGAGTCTTAGATACTAGGGTTGACCTTCCTCACTTTCATGGTAAAGAAGATGTGGAAGTTTATTTAGTTTGAAAAATAAAAATCGAACAACTATTCATCTACAATGAGATCAAACAACTATTCCTCTAAACAACTATTCGTCTACTACCATGTAAGTAAGAAAAGAAAAATGTCCTTAACCGCATTGAATTTTCAGGATTATGCAACGCGCAAGATTATTTAAATAATTTAAAAAATAATAGAATTTTAAGCCTACATTTTATTTTCAAGAATTATAATAATTAAAAAAAATACTTTTTATAGTTATAAAAAATGATAAAAGAGAATATACCATTGTATAACTTTATTAAAAGTAGTCCTTGTTAATAACTAAAATATTAATTAAATAATCACGATAAAAAGTATTCAGAAAATCATTTCCGAATTTAATGGATGTGTACAAAAAAGTATGAGTACAATTTTTTCATCTAATATGAATTCACTAAATTATATGACAGGTTTTAATATATTACACTAAATTGTTAAAAGAAATAATATATTTATTAGTTGTTATATAAGTAATTGATGTTATTATTAACCATTAGATGATGCTGTGAAATTAAATTAGTTTCTTGAAAAGTAATGTTTGTTTTAAAGGTGGAAGACTTCTATAATCTACGTGCTAACTGTTAATAAATGTCGACCTATGAACATCCCAAGCAAGCATAGTAGAGAAAATCTAGCTAAGTACTCCATTTCATTCTAAATTTGTTGCCTTTTTAAATCAGAAATAATATTCGCAAAGTTTGTCTTCTTAGTACTCTGGGGAGGATGAACTTTTCCATTATAAGTTGGAAAGGAAATTTTCCATTGATTTGTCATAAAGACAGGTTAAGGTAAAATGAAGTCGAGTGAACAGTGAACATGTCATACACTTTAAATTTTCAACTTCAACACTCAGTTTCAATGAGAATTGAAATAATAAGAATAAATCGAAATCGTGCTTTTTATTTAAAAATAGAAATGGTGAGATTATGTTAAGAAGTATGATTTTAGAAAAAAAAAAAAATCTTGATTTGTTTGAAGTACAACTTCAATATAAAACATAAAAAAAATTAGATGGTCATAAAATTATTTTTGCAAACATAATTTATTCATTTTGAAATCATATCCGTGTAAGTATACAATTTGTCCATCTTTATAATGATTTTTAAAATCTCTCCATTTACATACAATTACACCATGATAAAAAAAAATCATTTCATTCATACATTTTTCTTGAGAAGGTTACACATTAAATAACTAGACATATATTTAACTCTCATCAATAAACACTTTAGAAATAAATAAATATATATATATATATATAT
>Ga0209489_106265_pt1 | contig 19368 bp, 7 predicted proteins | sample SiratrowhiteBW_FD_187527 | JGI IMG/M metagenome (GOLD analysis project Ga0209489, IMG submission 187527) | Root nodule microbial communities of legume samples collected from California, USA - Siratro white BW (SPAdes) (version 2) | ecosystem: Host-associated > Plants > Roots > Nodule | place: USA...
ATAAAAATAAATATATATATATATATATATATATATATATATATATATATATATATATATATGTTATAATTTACAACTCTGTCATCACTCTTGAATTATTGTAATCTACAATACTGCTGGGTAAAAGGATAGTGGAAGGAGAAGCATGTGTGACTTTCTTTATACCGCAGAAAAACTTGAGCTTTTCCTAGCAATTATATTAGTAGATTAATTTTGTTATTTTATCTATTCTATATCAAAAAATGTGATAATAAATTAATATTTTATCAGAAAAAATGTACGTATCTGTATTGTTAATAAATCATTACATGACATAAATATCAATCAATTATAAATTATAAAATTACATTTTCTAAAAGTTGTTCAATGAGAATGGAAGAAGAAAAGTAGAAAATAGAAAATAAATACTTTTCAAAAGATAGGTGAACGCAAATTCTAAAAAGAAGGAAGCAAAAGGAACTAATAAGGTGTAAAGCAATAGCTAGTCGAGTGGTTTGAGTGAAGAAGGGACTCCTTCAAATGAAAAACATCCCAAGCATTCACATCCATTCAAGAGATAACAAGAAATGTGATTAATAGGAAAATAAAGGACAAATGGTTGTGCAAACATGATGAGGCTAAAATGTACAATGTTAAATTAGCTTATAAAAAATTTGCACATAATTAGCAAAATGAAAGATACATAAATTGAAGATATAGTTTACTCCAGAAGAGAAGTAAAATGAAGTTTGAACTTAAATTGCAAAATATAAATAATTCAAGAAGAAATATAAAATCAAAGTGTAAAGAAGAGAAAAAATAAATATATTTATACTGATTCTCCCTATAATTAGGGTTATGTTTAAGTAAATTGCATAAGAAATCTTACTAAAGAATTTTAATGCCTCTTCAAGGACAAATATTCTAATCTCTCCAAAAACAAGTAATCTCTCTAGGTGACAAGTATTCTAACGTGACAAGTATTCTAACCCTTCTAGATGTCAAGTATTCTAACATTTTCAAGTTTTTTTTTTTATTTGTAAACATTGAAAGCAATTGTACTTTGATAAAAAACTATTTGAAGTAACTCTGCCAAATCAGATTAGTGTAGAACCTCAACAACGTTACTGTATACTTGGGTCATCAAACTTCTATTGATCATGTTCCTCATTCGTGCCTTGTCCACTATAGCTGACAAGAAACATAGGTCCATGTCTATGATCCACTTAGTGAACTCATGGATACCTAGTGATGACTTTGGGACAACACTTTTTCCTAATAGTATTTTTTTACAATGATTGAATTTATACTAATTACCAATAAGTACTAACTCGCTACTTCACATAAAGTACACCAAAAGAGTTTCAACTAACCTTCATATATCACCAATGGATCCTCTTATATAAATGCATTCTTCAATATTCTTGAATCAGATGTTGTTCTTCCAATCCAACTAAAATATATGTGAATTTTATGTTAAAATCACAACTAATGAATTCAATCTGAGTTAGGTAATATTTTCTTCCACAAAAAATGAGAAGCTTTCAATTGAGGGACATTGACATATTTGCATACAATCAAAATTCATATACTACTATTAACAATTTATTGCTTTTAGTTTTAATTTTATTGTTATTATCATTATTATTAACACAATCTCTGCTACAAGAGGAAATCAAACTCAAATTCTATAAATACATATAGAACACATAATCATTATACTAGATAAACTTTATGTTAGTAATAATAATAATAATAATAATTAAATTAATTGGGTAAAAAGCTAATGTAAAAAAATAAAAAGCTAATAATAATATACAATTTTTACGATTTTATTTAAAAATATTGACGATCTTACTGTTAATCTGAGGTGAAATTTGAATTGTAAATATTATATACGATATTAAAATCCTAATTTTAACTTGCTTCAAAAATATCTGTACATGTAATCTCTGCTACATTTCAATCATGTGGAAAAAAAAGAAAAGAACATGCATGCACAGTAAGAAAAAGCAGAGACAAATTCGTCTTCTCACATTTGCCAATTGTATTTCGCCTTATTTCTTCACCGAACAACAGTGAACCGCCAACCTTCCTCCTCCACAGATCTACGTCCTCACATCTTTGCATATACGTAGATCCAATCTAACCTTTCGTCTTTATTTTGTGAACAATACTCACCCAAATCCAAACAAAGTGTAATTAAGGTAACCACCATTAGAAACATTGTTTAATGTGTTGGTAGAAGAGGCAAGGGCTGGGGTGTGTAGGTGAACTTATAAGGCAAATCAAGAGTGTAGCCTCAATCCAATGTTCAAAATTGGGTAGTGGGTTACACGTCTTCAAATGCAAGTAGGAAGTTCTAATAAGGGATAAGGAAGTGTAGAATGTAGGTCTAGAATGTAGGAATAAGTGGTTTTGTTATGCAGGTATGGAAAGTTAGCTCAAATGGTAGAAGTAGAGTGATGATTATGAGTTCAACATGTGCAAAGATCTTATCAAAGTGCAGGGAGACCCAGAGTTAAACCTGACATATGACATATGTGCAAAGATGTATGTCTACAAGTTGGAGTGCCCTTAATAATACTCCCGTATATATAAAACATATATCTTGATGATAAAAAAGAAAAATCAATTATAACTATCATTTTTTGAAACAAATAAATGTAATCTACGTTAAAAGATATATTACCTAAAATATAGGTCTTGATGTTTTTTATGACTAGAAAAGAAAAAATTACGGCCTAAAATTGAAGACTATATACATGCATGTCCACACCTTCGTAGGTCAGACCTAAAGATAAGACGCATGTGAAAACAGTTACTTATATTGTCTTCATTACGTGACATTGTCTAAAAAAGGTGTGGTCCTTTTCGTTATCAATGGCCACAGTTCTTTTTAGACAGTGCCTAAAGTGAAACGTGGTCTTTTTATCAACCAAATCACATTTAAAAATCCGTGACTTAAGCTTCTGGTCGCATATGTCAACTTTTTTTCCTTTTTGTCTAAAAAAAAAAAAAAAGTTGTAGTGAAGACCTATAAGAATATGAAAATTAAAATTGTGGGAACGGACACAAGTATTTTTTATGTTAGTAGAATGAGAATGTAAATTAAATGCTTGTAAGATATTCTTAATATGTAAAGACCAAGAAATATAGTAAACTTCTTAATAATCAAATAGCTATAATACTATTTCAAAATGACACAAACACACGCGTATATCTAAATGTTCTAAATATATCACGATAAAGAAAATGAATGAAAAGTATAATAATAATAATAATAATAATAATAATAATAATAATAATAGATATTGTAAATAAGTTGTTCTAGTAAATGACAACTGAAAATTTTAATTAAATTAATTTAAATAAATGAATTAATATTAAATAATTCATATTTTCAATAATTTAACTTGACTGGTTTAATGTATACATCCATCCCCTACAAAGACCTAAGCAATTAAATGGTGATCAGAATTACTTTCAAAACTAACCCACCGCACCAGGCCCGTTCAGATATCCTTATTATTATGACTTGACAATTACTTCGTGCACCGTATCAATTAGAACTTGCACCCTATCAATTTCAGAAATACCAAAAATGTTCTTTGGTATTTTTATTTTAAATAAAGATTCCAAAATCTATTTTTAGATTATCCTTCTTGAAATGCAAATTTTATATTTAGAATATATAAATTTTACATTTTAAAAAAGATATTCCGAAAGAAAAATTTACATTCTAAAAGCCATACTCAGAAACGAGTAATTTAAGTTCTGGAATATAATTTTTTTCTTCTGAAATATTTTTTTTAGAATATAAAATTTACTTTCTAAAAAATATATACCAAAATATAAATTTTGCATTCTTGGAGATATTCTAAGAATAGGTTGCAGAATTTTAAATCCGGAAACATATTATGGAATGCTAAATCTAGAAGCCACTAAATTATAAATAGAGGAGGGGATTTTAGTCATTTCCTTCTGCCGATAGGATGCGGTTTGAAAAATGATAGGTGCAGAAATAAATTACCTTATAATTTGGGTGAATTGGTCCATAAGAAATAGAAGCCCAAACTTAGATAATGTGATATTAGATCACACTGTCCCATTACTAGCTAAGAGTAATTAGTATTTGTAAATAAAGGTGGTTTGGCAACCTAAGTAAATAACTATAAATAATAGTAGTAATAATAGTAATACATGTATTTAATGTTTGAAATACATGTATTTAATGTTTGAAAGAGTAAGTGTAGCAGATAAAACTAGTTAACTGTATTTTCTTTTCTGTCAATTTGTGGGATCTAAAGCCTAGCTAATTCCAACTAAACACCAATAATGCGTGATTCATAAATATTTCAAATATGTGTGAGATATAATTTGACATTGATTATGAAGTATAATGATATACACACATTCATGAGATGAGAAAAAAGGTATAGGTACCAGAAGAAAAGCCTCACTAACCATGATTATTAATATTATTATTAATATAATTACTATTATCATTAATATTAATAATAATATATTATTATTTTAATACTTTTAATATTACACTTATTAATATTGACAAAAATAATAATAACAAGTGTTATAATAAAAATAATACTAATGAATATATGATTACAAAATTAATGTTGATGTAGTGTTATGACTTGTATATGTCTACTGAAGAATTGGATTCGAATCATTCTCTCAATATTTTGGGATTAATAATAATAAAATTTTAATAATAATTTTAATAATATATATATATATATATATATATATATATATATATTCAAATAATAGACATATATTAACAATAAGCGTAATAATGTATATATTGGGGTCAATATTCATTAGCTCTTTAAGCTAATAACAAATTTGAGATGGAGATCCATCGAAGCTCACAAAATTTATGTAAACTTAATTAATTATTTTTGGGTATAATTATAAAATTAAAGTTAGAGATCACGTGCTCAAATATAAATATAAATATATATATATATATATATATATATATATATATATATAAATAAAGATTATTATATATATATATTATTTATTTGAAATGATTTGACCACCATTTTATGAAATAAAAATATATTTTTTTGTTCATTATAGTAAAATAACTAAAAGATAGTGCTATAAAATATATTTAATTTATGTAAATAACATTCATGTGTGAAACACTTAAGAATGCTGCTATATAAAATATGCTTCTTTCTATTGACTTCCGTACACTGCAATTTGACAAAGTAGCATTATTAATTGTCATCCTTAGTTTTATTTAAAATTTCACATCACAGTAAGGTAAACATATGCATGACAAGTAGTCTTAACATAATATATAGCACCTTTAGAAAATATAATTATTCAAATATTTATACTTAAATATATTACTTGAAATATAATTATACTTTTTATTTTTAAGAAATATTGTTCAACTTTTTATTCGTATAAAAATATTATTTCAATTTTTTTTTATTTTAGTCATTTTAATGAGTACACTTTTATTTCTATAATATTTTTTTATTTTATATAGTTTTTTATTTTATTAAAATAGAATAATAAGAATAAATTAAAAAATAAAATCAAACAAATTTATATAAAAATCAAAATCAAAATATAAATATATCTCATGACCAAAAACATAATTGATTCAAATATTTATTGCTGCTGCATAACACTACAATACATTAACCTCCCAGACATGCATCACTTTCCTTGGAGATTCCTCATACATTTTAATGTTTATTTTGCTTTAAACTGTGGCACGTCACGCCACTTTTTCAAAATTTAATATATGCGCTATAAAACATTTCAAACATTGTAGTACGAAATAACTATGATTCTTTGATCTATAATCTATTTTTCAGAGGTAAATCTTTTGCTGCTTCCAATATCTTCTTCAGAGATGTCTCGAAACATGACTTGAGTTGGTATTCATCTATGAAGCCTTCCTCTACTCCAAATCCAACTCTTAAATATCCCATATAGCTTGTTATAGTCACTGTGATACTCTGTAAATCCATCACAAAATATGTTTTGCAACATTAGTATGAATTAATATAGCAGTAAAATTTATAGAACAAACTTTATTCTTATGCTTGACAATGAAGAACATGAACAAGGGTAAGAGCATATACCTAATATGCTTAGACACTCATATTTCGTATATAACAAGTAAAAGATATTTAAAGTAGTTTAGTGAATCATAATTAAAAGTTATATTTAATACCTACAATATTCACTATAATTTATAACTTTTTGTGTTCCAAAATATCTTAGTTCTTAAAAGTAGGCCAATTTCAATCTTTTCATAATTAATTCTTTGGGAAGAGACCTGAGATAAACCAACAGTCATGAAGTACAAGCCTTTGATTGGATGATTAGCCAAAGTCACTTTTTCTGCTGGCCCAACCATGTGTGAGATGCTCAAACTTGCATTATTCATTATCTTATACAAGTAGTTTGTAGCAGCCTGCAACACCAAGTAATTAATACAAACAATTCTGTCATTACTCACTTTAACTAGATAAAAATCAACTAATTAATACAATAATGCATAACATGGATAGTTAAAAAAATATCACTTTGAAAAGCAACTAGGTTCATGCATTTTATGCATTCAGATAATCACACAAACATGACTATTTCAAACCTGTGGTCCTTTGATTTGGTTCAACAAGCGTAAAAGCATGCCGGTCATTGGTACCACCAAAGAATTTCTCTGCCTGTTGATGTTTTTCTTGGCTTCTAACACAAACTCAAGTGGGTTCAATTCATTGTTATCAGTAAACACAGGAATTGGAACATGCATGAAGTGGAATCTGTTCCCCCAAGGTGCCTCGGAATTGGTAGCGTGCATCTCCTTCGGTGATTTGTAAGCTCTAACTTTCCTGGTATTGAGCAGCACCAATGCTGTACTCTCTGCTGTGCTTGATTTGTGATTCTTTGCCTTCATGTACAGTTGAATGCCATAGAAAATTGCACCAACCAAGACATCGTTTACGCTCTGCATGTAGAGAAAACAGTGGAAAATTATTTTTTGAATTATTATTGTTCAAATTATTTTTATTGTCATTGAATAGATTATTGACCTAGTCATTAAATCAATAAACTTTAGGTACTTTGAATTTAAATTTTTTGAAAGTGACATTTAAAGTATAGAAAGAAAAGTCTGAATGTACCACTTTGAGTTTATTTTTGACTTCTTTGATGTTGTCCAAAGAGAGGGAAACATTTATGATACTCATAGGTCGAAACCCTACATCTTCATGCCCTGACCTTAATGGCGTTTGTTCATCTGGTATCAAGCTACTTTTCAACAAACTCCAGCCAAAATTACGTGGACTCTTAAACACCATAGAAGCAGTTTGAGAGAATAGTTTTCGCATGCCTTTGGTACTTGTTGATTCCACCGATTTGCTTGAAGGAAGTTTGATTGAACCAGAAGGATTATGAGCACTTTGTGTTATCGAAAGGAAAGCAGCCATGAAAGAGTAGCCATCTCCAATTGCATGATGGAGCTTAAATATAAAAGTTCCTGCAGCTTTGGTCGTTGGATACTTAAATATATGCACTTCCCAAAGTGGTTTATCTTCTCGTAACTGTTCCATAGCTATTTTTGACATGTATTCATCAAGACACTCGTCATATAATTCGAGTGTTTGATTGGTGGATGTAAACTTAGGAATCTTGATGTGATCCTCTGGTTTAACATCAACTTGTTTCCAAACTTTTTTTCCATTCTTTTCAGTAACCTGTTCAAGTTATGAAGTAATAATATCACATGATATTTTTCTTGCAACCAACAACTAATAATCTTTGTTTTTTAATTTAATTCCAATGCACATAAAAGATAATAACAACCCTTATATAGATAATAAAATATCAAAGTCATCAAATTAAAGTTTAATTTCAACCCTTCTATTTCAACCAATGATTTTCAAGATTTTCTACAAGAAGAGTTCTTAACTTTTTTTCAATTTCAACAAATAAGTTTTTTTACTAATAAGACTCTCACTTATTATTATACCCATCCCATGTAAATATTGCCCAAAAGATGAGAACAAAACTCAGGAACAAAGATGGTAGTTATACCGGTAAAAAGAGGAAGCAAAGAATATCCAAATATGTGTACAAAAAGATGGTATTTAAGGATACATTGTATTTCAAGTGAATGGTAGTTATTATAGTGAAGGAAAATGAATGTCAAATTTATCATTTTGGATTTATAAAAATAGGATGAAAAAAGAATCTAATGAGGTAAGTTTCCTTTCATATGATTAAATTTCTTGCTGCAAATTGATGGTATTAATTGGGATGCTCTTTTATAGTATTTATGAAAAAATAGTGATTGTTTTGGCACATATTAAACTTTTTTATCAGTTTTGATATTTCTAGATAAGATGTATGAGTATAACTAATATTTTGTAGGAATAAATCCTAAAAATATTAAGATGTTCTAGGTCTGAAAATGTAAGATTTTTAATATTTGAATACTTCGAATTTTTTAAGATTATTACGTGTATCTAAATAGAAATATCCATTTATACTTTTTATCTATTTAATTATTTTATACTGATTAAAATATATATATATATATATATATATATATATATATATATATATATATATATATATATATATATATATACTAGGTGAAATTCACAAAGCATGTTTATTGTTTATTGACTTACTAACAAAATCATGAGAATTAAAAGATACCGTAAAAAATTATAAGAAATATAAAAGTATAATTTTCTTCTCCTCTAAATCAGGTGATCGAATATAGTAATAAATTATACGTACCATGATAGAAGAGAATCTGGAGCATACGGGAAGTAACTTGTTCTTAAGCAGTGGTTGAACTTTTGAGTCATCAATTGGAATCTCAGATTCAACAACACAAAGAACAAACACGTTTATGAGAGAGTTGCTAAAGTAACCTGCCATAGGACTCAGAGGCATTGGAACATCTTCCTCAAAGGAGTTCATCTTTATCTCTTTTCTTTCTTTGGCAAACAAAGCTAATTGGTCTGTAAAATAAACCAGGAAAGCACGAGTCCGTTTCAGAGTCCTAGGCAGTGCTATTTATAACCATGCATTGCATGTCCTCGACAAACACGGGACATACACGCGTCAGCTATGTATTTCTATGAACTATTTTGATAAAATTTTCTTCTAATACAATTATATCATCCTACCTAACAAGATTTAAAACCTTGAAACAATTGTGTGGGTATTAATACATGACTCTAATTTTTATTTTGAAAAAGGAATTGACTATGGTGTATTTCGTTAAAAGCATTATATTATCCGAATAAATTTATATTTGTAATTTTAAACTCACATCTTTTATTTTTTTATAAATTTAAGTTAGGTATCATTATGAATTTTGATATCTTATCTAAATTCACACATCAAAGAAATATATTATTAAAATATATATATATATATATATATATATATATATATATATATAAAAACTATGGAATAGTTTAGGTCAAATTCATGATAAGAAAAGATGACAAGTACTCCCAAATTAAGCTAAAAGAAAGGAAGCAGATGCAGTTGATACCAATTATGAAAAAAAAGTTTAATATAATAATAGTAGATAAATTATCATATCATTTAAATTTTAACTTATCTTCGAGACCCAGTAAAGTTAGTTTGTCAACATAATGGTTTCCTTCATAAAATATATATGAGAAACTTTGAACTTAATTTCTTTATATATCTTTATACACTTTTTTTCATCTCACTCTCAAAGACCAAAAAAACGAACTAAATACTTGACAAAGTAAGAAAAAATCACATTCAAACTAAATACGTCTGAAACATTTGCTTTGAAACAAACTCAATAATCAAAACGAAGCTGTATATAAAGACTTTTTATATAAGCGTAAAACTCTGAATTAAGAAAAAAAAAATAACAAGTTTTTAAAGTGGTAAATAAATAAAATATGAAGTTTTATTTGAAAATTTTAAAGTTTTTACATTCTAATGAAATTTTAAAATGTATAAATTTTGGATATTTTGTACAGAGATTTAGTATTCTGTTTGGATTTGATGTCGATGAAAATGAATTAATTCCAAAGTGGCTGCCCACGTGTATTTCAAGTTTCATATGAAATCATCACATTCATTATTATTTGTTTCCTTTCACTCAACAACTAAAGGTGTGCATGTATCGCAGGAACTTCTCACTATACCGTACAAAAGCATTAATTGTAAATTATCATTTCATGTCAGATAATCTGGATGATAAATTTATAATTGTTTATAAGTTTTTCATGTTAGTGTTTTAAGAAATGATCATTTATTAAAAAGTTTTAACGAAATTAAAGGTATTATAGATAAAAAAGGAAGTGTTGATAAAAAATAAAAAAATAAAAACTGGTGAGAACGAATACAAACTGAGGGAAGTTAATCTTATGGAGTGATTACTGTCCGTTTTATATAGATTAAAAAAAGTTTACTTTATATATGTATATATATATATATATATATTCAATTTAGCGTGTTATTGAATGGGATACATGAATATAAAGTATTTAAATAATTTTGATATTATATTGGTCTAACACACTTTATATAGACATCAAGAATTAAAATAATTTTAATATAATGTCATCCTAGATGATACTAACTGTATAAAAAAAAACAAAAAAAAAAAAAAAAAAAAAAAAAAAACTTAGTGCTCTTAAAGTTAATGTTAAAAAAAATATTGAAGTTTAGAGTAAGCTGAGTTAATGCTAATGTATTTTGATTTTAAAATATATTTAATTTCGCGTATTGGAATTTTTTTTTCTAAAAAAGATATTAAAAAAATTCATTACTAATGAGTCAAAGTTGTTCATATAAAAAATTATGACTTCATCCTTAACTTGAGAACTTATAATTAAGTTTTTTTTTTTCTTATATCATTGAACTATTACATTTATACTTAATTTGGAACTTTCAAAATAGAAATTTTTTCTAAAAAAAAAAACTGTTAAATATATAAGAAAGTCATCTATGTACATATGTATTCTCTTTGTGATATTTTTCTTAAGAAAAAGTAAGAAATATAAGAGAGAGAAATATCATAAATAAATTGGATAATACAAAAATAAATTAATATATATATATATATATATGTACATTTTTATTTATATGTATTCATTTTTAATTAGTTAAAAAATTAAGTTATATTTGTAGTAGTTAGTCAAAATAAATAAGATTTATAAAATATACAAAAAAGAAAATCAAATTTTACTCATTTAAATCTTCAAGATGAAACATTTAACTATAAATTAATTTAAACTCATCTAGATTGATGAGTCATTATTTTCTCCTAATTATTTACTTGTCTTTATTTTGATTAGTGATGTGTTTAAGTGCCTATTATTTTCTTAATTTCACTATTTGGGCTTCATTTACCTTAAATTAGTAATTTTACTTAATTTGAATTTTCTGAACTAATTTTATTATTATTATTATTTTCAGGGCAGTTTTGGAATCTTAATGGGTTTGGAAATTAATTCTGAAATTGAAGAGGAGTTGTCACATTATCAGTTTTTATTTGTTGGACCAAAATTGAAAAATTTGGACCTACTAGGTTTAGTGTTGAGGGTTGCCCTAAGTCTAGTCACTTATAAAAGGAGGTGAAGCCAGAGGAGTTAGATATTCTCAGCTTTTTGGATTCAGTTCGTTCTCTCTCTGGAAAAATTAGTTCTGTATTTATTTTCTCTATAATTTCATTTCTTGTCTCAATTCAATCTGGTTTTCTATTTCAATTCAATTTCGTTTCCTATTTTAATTTCGATTTGCATTTAATCTCCATTTGTTTCATTCGAATGAATTTAATGGAGTTGTGTTGTTTTTGCTCTGGTCTCTTAACTTTTCATTATTTATTTATGTGCTTAATGCTTTTATTGATTCATTCTTAATGTTTAGGTTAATATGAAATTTGTATCTTGTATCTATGTTCATGATTAATGGAGTGAGTCATGGAGTGCTCTCATAGAATAGATGATATATATGAATCCTTAATTTGCATAAGGGGGAAGCTTGTATTAATTCCCACTTAATTAATTAATTCAGGTTGAGGAAACTTAGGATTAAGTAAGTTGACCATGAATTTTTGTATCCTGTTCTAATTGTAATATAATTAATAGAGTAATTTAATTTGGTTAAGGAAATATAATATTTTGAACAATTAATATATAGTTTAAATTGACTTCCTCTTTTACCTCTATATAAGATAATAATAAATATCTTTTAAGAGGATAATTTTTTTTAGTATAATAATTTTATTCACATGTAACGTGATTGTTTACATATTCACTAGAATTTTCCTAGAAAAAAAAATAGATAGATTGAAGTTTCCATTAGATATAACTATAAATTTTTCTTTATTATTTATCATTTAGTTGATTGAGGCTCGAAATTAATTCAATAACAAGATTAATTACAACGTTAATTACATTATAACAACATACACAGACTAGTCATTAATTCAAATTATAAGTGTACGTTGGTTCATCAAAATTAATTTAAAAAAATCTAAAATACATATAATTAAGGATATAATTTACTTTGAAAATATGTGTTTGGATTTAACCTTCTGTCTTTATAAAACCACAGTACTACAACAAAATTCAACACTAACGTTTATTAAAAGTCGATGCCACAATATAAAAAATTAAATAAGCGTTGTGTTATCATTGGTTAACATCAACTCCAGTTGGCCAGACCAACAATCAATTGGAAACTAACATTATTTTGGAAAAATTGAAGCCAACACAAGTTATTTTAACAATCAAACTGAATTTAATTTGACCATGTAAAGTTAGCACTAGCCTAACAGACGCGAATTGTATATTTTTTTTCTAAATATCCATTTTAAATTTTATTACTATTATATAAACCCTAAATTCTAAATACTAAATTTATTTTAACAGTGACTAATTTTATTTTATAAAAAGCTTTAAATTACATTTATTGTAGAACGAAAAAAAATTTATTTTGTTTACCAGGTATAAAAATAGAGTATACAATCGATAATTTACATATATATCCTCTAAAAAGTGAACATAAACCCTTCACCAAACCTCTTATACCGAACAGATAAATAAGTGTCCAATCCCTAAAAGAAAGACAAATGTTTAGTCTAAAATAACAACAAAGGCATTAAAATAATTTATATCATTAATAACTTGCATCCAAGTCGCAATGTCATTTCAACATGAGACATAAAACTTACTTGATAAGTATCAATTTTGAATATTTTTATACATGAGAAATATTGGGTACTTATGAGTTTAAATGTTATTTAAAATAGTAATTACTCTCAATTTTAGAGTTTTTAGATTTAAATTTATGTTTTGAGTTCTGAGTTAAAAGAAATCATTTAATCTCAATTATTGTGAAATTTCAAGTGAAAAAAAATGAAGAAAATGATAGATGGAAAGATTCATGAAGAAAAGAAATAGAAAGTTTAAAATAGAAAAAAGCCCAAGATAAAAGCCACTTCACCTAGGCCCAAAACCAAGTTTAAAATGAGATTTTTAGGGTTTTGGAAAAAATCAAGACCTAGAGGACAGAGGCGGACGGCTAGAATTAAGATTTTCTTCTTCTCTTGCAATCTTCCTTTCATTGGATTGTAATGGCTACAATGGGTAGCTAATTCTTCATCTTTGGAATTGAATGTAATCTCTTGAACTCATTTGTATTTTGGTGATTTTAAATATAATATTCAGTTCCTACTCCATTGGTATTTTCATCTTGTGCTTAATGCTAAATTTTATCTGATCAATAGAGTCTTGAGTTTGATTCTTAAACTTAACTGGAAAGTACTTTTGAATTTCCGACCTAGATGAAAATACTCAATATATTGGAATACTAGGAATAGGTTTCGATGTATTGATTGTGTATAACATCCATTCTTAATGCTGGATAATTTTACTAAATAGCTGAGGAATCAGTGTTTAGGAGATTTTCGTATGAATTTCATATAAGAGGAATCGGTGTGAATGATTTTTATATGTGTATCAATTGTGAGTAGTTACGAATATTGTATTTTATTATCAAATCCAAAATATGAATGAGGGAGATAGATGAAGTTCAATCCCAAAATTCCTTCTAGATCTTACAAACTCCTTTTTATAATTGTTACTTATTTTTAATTGTTCTTTTACGTTTCTTGACTCAAATTATTATCAAATCTTCTTAAAACCTTTATTTACTTATTGAGTAGTGATGCTAAAATCTAAAACAAAACTGTTTTTTATTGAGTAGTGACGCTAAAATCTAAAACAAAACTGTTTTCTGTGGGATCGACATCCTTACTTTATATATCTATATTACTTGTGACTCGGTACACTTGTCGAATAAAGTCTTAACAGTACTTAACTAAAGTCTCTCATGTGAAAATGTTTTGATGGTAAAAAAAGAAACCAAATTCTAAATTTTCTTAATTTCAAATATTTCTTTTAAAAAAATATTTTCCTGTAAAATAATGCTTCTCTCCATTAAAAGGTGTGTGAGTGGTAATAATTATAATCTTAATAATTAATATATATATATATATACTTATTTTTTATTTATTTTATCTATTTTAAATATTATTATACACTATCTATTTAGTGTACAAGAAAATTGAGTATTTTTTTACGAAAAAATTCCTAATTAATTCTTCACAAGATCAGCCTAAAAGAGATTGGCTAATAAATGGTCCTTAAGGAAAGCTATGATATTACATTCCGTAATAAGTTACAAGACCTGCTCATTATTCAGTTTCTTTTGACAAATCAATGACAACTTATCGTTATCTCAGTTTTATACTAAATTTGAAGCAACATATTTCTAGCTATTCCGTTGAAAATGTATCGTAATTTTTCCTTAACAATTAGCCTGTCCTAATTATTTCTTAGAAAATTGGCAATTTATCCATAACTGTTCCTTAACAAATATATAGCAACCTATCCATATCTCTTATTTCCTTGCAAATTCAACACAAGTTTTTCATAGCAATCTATCTCTTAGAAAATCCCTAGCAACATATCCCTAGTTATTCGTAGCAAATTTGAAACATGGACCTCACTATTTTCTTACAAACCCGTAGCAATTATTTCTCACTAATCTTTAACAAATTCGTAACAATCTATCCATAGCAATATGAAGCAAAATGTCCCTAAAATATAATTTTAAATTAAAAATATATATAAATTTTGTTAAATAATCTATTAAATTTATTAAAAAACGTAAAATTTTATCATATTAAAAATACTCAATATTAATGATACAATAAAAATTATCTTTCAAAATTACAATAATTAACATAAATCCATAATACATAATTAAAAAGGAAAGACATGCAATAACATCATCATTATTCTAAAATTTTCCTATATTTTTTTCTCGAATAGTATCTTTGATGTAGGAAATATCTATATTTTGAAAACCTCTTTTTGTATTTTCATGCATATATGTTTTTGTCATGAATTTTCATTTATAATTGTCTTAATATTACATTTGAGATTGTGTTAACATATGTGGTTATGTTTACTTTTCTAGTTAATAAGAGTCATATAAGAATTTAACATATAAAATATAAATTTTAATCTCTAATTAATAAGAGACATATAAGAATAAAAAGCGTTTAACATATGAAACATAAATTTTAACTGGAATTGAATCTCCTTAATTGCTTCAAATCATGAAAGACTCATGAAAAAAATTGAGCAAATGATTCGAATAACACCTTCACAAGAAATGTATAAATAACAATAAAATGAGCACATAAGAAAAGAAATTAAGACAAATATCACAACATAACAACAATATATGAATGAATAAGAAAAAGTAAAGAGTGGATCGAAACTAACAAGATCAAAGATTAAATAGAAAATGGATATAAGACTTGGGAGATGAAACAATGACAAGCTATTTGAGAAATATTTCCTCCTCTAAGATAGATATTATGAGAATGAATTATCATTTGACTCCTAACAACCAATATAGAACTATATAGAAGATTAATTACTAAGATAAGAGCAAACTCTAAATAATTTCTCTAATTCTTCTCAAATTCTAGTCTTTTATATAATGAAGGGTAGCTACCTAAGACCAAGCTTTAATAATTTAAAGTTACCAAAGAGTGAAAATAGTTTTGAAATTCAAATTGTAGATCTAGATCAATGAATAAGATTTTGTTCATGTTTATCATGTTTGAATGATAATGTTGTATTAGTGGCCAATCTGTTATCTTTAGTCTTCTTATTTGACTTTTACTTGCTTTTGACAAAGAATTTCATAGGTTACAAGAGGATTTGGATGTCTTCAAATTAATCTTTACTGCCTTGTCTTTGAAAGTCCACACCTTTAATACTTATTGTCTTTATTATGACCAACTACAACCTAATTAGGAACGAAATTTTATCGACAAAACTTTATCCGTCGGTAAAATATCATTTATCGACAATTTAGGCCTAGTTTTTAATTTAAAAATAATATAATTTTAAAAGAATGATTTTAAAACTAAAAAAAATGTATGTTTATGTTGTTTTAGGTGAAAAAGTGAGATAATTATATTTGATGGAGAAGTTAAATAGTTATATTTATAGTAAAAAAAAAAAAAAACGTATCCACTTTATTTAGTCGTATAAATTAAATAGTTCATAATAAATTTAATTCACGTACCCCATTACTTCTCCATAACAAAATAAGATCATAAAATATAATTAAATTGATTTTTTAAAATTAGAATACAAATATCGTTGTAGAAGATAAAACGTAAGCTACATTCGCATAGTTATAACGAGTTTTATATTTTCCCTTAATTTTTTCATCAATTAATATATATTTTAATATTATTTTTAAATATTTTATAGAATATCTATGCAAATCACTGGTTTTTTAAAATTCAAAAAGAAAGTAAAAATATAAATGAATGTAAAAAATATAAACATTTTAATTAATCTAATTTTTATTGTTCAAAATTAAACATTTAAATGTTTGTTTTATTGTTATAAATTATAGTTGAAATAAGGAAAAATATATCACTCATTTGTTAACATATTTAAGTTCTAGAGCGACCCTGTTAATAAAAAATAAAATAGCTTCTGAAACTCATTTATTATTTTTTTTCGTACGTCCTGCGATCTTAGAGATTTTCGAATTTAAAAAATATTTTTTTTTTCAAAATAGGTATATATTAAAATTATGAATATGAATTAGTTGTGTTTCAAAACATTAGTTTTAATAAAAAAAAATATATTTTAAGACATATAATTTCTAACAAAACTCACTACCAGAAGTAAATGCACGAACAATCAATTAATTAATGTTTGAAACGTATTTATGAAAGACCATTTGTGGTAGAAAAGTATTGGAAGTTTACAACCTTTCATTTTATTAATGTTCTAACTATTGCAACTAAAATCTTTTTGTCTTTATATTATTAATTTTACTATTTCTTTTCTCTCTGGTTACTTGGAGAAATGGGAAAATAATAATTACTCAGATTTACATTTAATATGTCAGGATACGTAAGCACCACAAATTTTGGAGTTCATTTGAAAAAACTATCTAATTTTAAATATTTTAATTCAATTTTAAGTAAAAATTTTATATTTATTTAAATTTTAAATATCTCATAAATTTAAATATTTTAAATTATTTTAAATATTTTGATATATTAAGTATTTAAAAATTTTATTATTTAATTTTTTATTAACTGTTATCTTGTTCCAGTTATTTAAAATTAAAAAAAATATATAAATAAATCTAAAAGTTATATATAGTTTAATTAATCTAATTTTTATTGTTCAAAATTAAAATTAAATATAAATGTGTGTTTTAATGTTGTAAATTATAGTTGATATCACATTTATGAAGATTGGTTAAGTTCGAGAGGACCCTGCTAATAAAAAATAAAATAGCTTATGAAACCCATTTTTAACTTTTTGTAGGTCCTGCAATCCTAGAGATTCACATTTAAAAATTGTTTTTTTCACAATAGGTAGATTTTAAAATAATGAATATGAAATAGTTGTGTTAATAAAATATATATATTTTAAGACATATAATTTCTAGTAAAAGTCACCATCAGGAGTAGATTATGAACCAACACTCAATTAATTAATGTTTGTAACTTATCTATGAAAGACCTTTGTGGTGGAAAAGTATTGGAAGTTTCCAACCTTTCATTTTATTAATGTTCCACTATCACAACAAAAAGCTTTTTGTCTTTATATTATTAATTGTACTATTTTTTCTCTCTTATTACTTAAAAGTGGAAAAATAATAATTGGTCATTTAAATTAATAATTTAGCTAAGAAAGGTAAGCACCACAAAAAATTTGAAATTCATTCAAAAAATGTTTAATATTAAATATTTTAATTAAGGTTTAACTCTAATATTTATATTTAATAATTTCCAATTTATCATAAATTGAAGTATTTTAATTAAAATTCGATTAAAGTTTGACGTGACTTTTACAATCATCGTTTAATTAATAAATATAAAAATATATCGTATTTAATTAAAATATATAAAATTTTAAATATTTAATAAATAAAAAAATTAGTAAATATTCAATTAAAAATATTTAAATATTAAAAGACTTTTAATTAAGCTTAAATTTTATATATAATATTTATAAATATATGTGTTTTAAATGATAAAACAATATAAAAAAATATAACTAAATAAAAATATAAATATCAATTTTTAAAACTGAAATTTACGTATGTGAAACGTCAATTTTATAAAGTTATAATTTTATTAAATAGTCACATTTAAAAATTAATATGTAGTTATAAAAATACAATTACGAATATTATTTGAAGCTGGTCTCCACTATCTTATTTGCAAGAAATTCAAATTAATGCTCAAATTTGAGAATAAAAAAATATATAAAAAAACAAAATTAGATCATTTACTAATTCTTTTATAATCTCACGTGAAGGAAATTATTTTTTAAAATAAATAAAAGTAAAAAGTTGGAATATTATTAATTTTGAATTTAGTGTAAGTTAATTTTTATATAAGCAATATAATTATTATTTTAAATAAATCAAATAATTATATGTAATTTACTTTAAAATTTTAATATTGTGAATAATAAAATTGTAAAACTCATTAAAAACAACTCTGATCTGAAAGAAACAACCGCACTTCACACTTTCACCTCATATGTTGGCCAAATCAAAATACATAATTCAATTTTATTCAAATATTATATTTGTAGCTATATCTTGTAAAAAATAATATAATGAATCATACATTAGATTTAGAATATTTTAAGTGTTTTTTTTTTACTTCAGAAAAAAAAAAAAAAAAAATCAAAAAAATTAAAAAAAAATAAGAATCAAAATAGTAAGATTCAATAAAAAATATAAATATTTAAAGAA
>Ga0209489_106266_pt1 | contig 19366 bp, 6 predicted proteins | sample SiratrowhiteBW_FD_187527 | JGI IMG/M metagenome (GOLD analysis project Ga0209489, IMG submission 187527) | Root nodule microbial communities of legume samples collected from California, USA - Siratro white BW (SPAdes) (version 2) | ecosystem: Host-associated > Plants > Roots > Nodule | place: USA...
TTGCATTTGATCAAAATCTTTAAGGTTCTTGCATAATCAGTACACTGTCTGTTTCTGAATTTTAATCTGGTTTTCAGTACACTGGTTTTCCAGATTTCATATTTGTCTGCAGTACACTGATTCTGTGCGATTGGGGTTAATATTTGTTAATTGTTTGAACCTCTGCAGATTGCATTCTAAGTTTCTCTAAAGAATTTGTATTCTCACATTGAAAAGCAAGTTTGTGAAAAGTATTTGAAAAGGGTTCAATTCACCCCCCCCTCTTGAACTTAGGCCAAATACTTACTTTAACATACACTTTTTTCTAGTTTTATTTGAGTATTTTAGAGTTTTACAAGTTTAATCACTTAAAAAATTTATAAATTTCTTTACCTTTTTATTAGTATTTTTGGTGGTATAAGAGGTGTGACATACCTTTTTGAAGGTTTTGAGGTATTTTTAATTCTTATTTTTGTTTTGAAGTTGTTATTTTTTATGAAACAAAAAATTATAAAAAGAAAATAGCTAAAACATCACTTTGTAATTATGTTATAATAATTTTATTTATTTTGAAAATATGAATCTATAATTTGATTAATGGATATTAAGTGTGATTTCAGATAATAATTACAGTATTTAGTCTGAATTTTGGATATTGGATTGTAAATATGTACAACAAATAATGTAATCATAGTTTGATTGTAAAGAGGTATTAGAATTTGATGTTTAAATGGTGTTAGAGTTAATACAAATGATTGAATGGGCATTGAAATGTTTATTTATTGGTTTTTTTTATGAGTTTTCCTTTGAGTGTTAAGTTGTTTACTGAAGTTAACATTTATTATAAGTACACAACAATGTCATTAAATAGTCAAATAGTGATATTGATTCACATCGTGACTTGATAATTGAGTGAGAGAGATAATTGAGTGAGAGAAAGTACATATCAATTATCTCTCTTTAGACACTTGTTTCAATTCTCTTATTAACTTGTAATAAATTATAAGACAATATTTTAGAGAAATTTTTGTAATTTAATAATTTGAATATTCATCATTATTTATCTTATTAACTTGTAATAAATTATAAGACAATATTTTACAGGAATTTTTGTAATTTAGTAACTTGAATATTCATCATTATTTATCCTAGATTGGATTGTCTTACTTGTATTTATTATTCTAATGATCATAACCATTATGTAAATTAAATAATAATTATTGATAAATAAGAGAAAAAATACCATTAATAACTAATTATAGAGTTTATAATAAATTGTATAAAGTATACCTCAAGATATAATAAATATTAATGAAAAGTGACATTATTACAATGACTATATTATTCATGTAAAAGATAATAAAAAAATAATATAGTTAAAGTAGTATACTAAGTAAGTTATTGATCTTCAAGTTTACTTTGTTGGTATCTATGGATTAAATTTAATCCTCTCCCAAATAGTTTAGGCATTCAGTATAACATTAAAATTGAAAAAAAAAATTATCATACCTTGTTATTAATCATTACAAATGTTACCATGTAAATTTATATTTACACTTGTATCATATACACTTTTCAAAGAAAAATATTAATATTTTTTTTATATTTGTATCGTGTTTATTTAATATCTTATTATTAATTATTACAAATTGTATCATATATATATATATATATATTATGTATATTTATATCATATACACCTTTAAAAAGAAAAATATTAATATTCATTTATGTTTGTATCATGATTATTTAATATCTTTTTATTAATCATTACAAATGATATCATACATATTTTATGTGAAATATAGGATTTTGAATGATATATTTGATACATGAGATACATGTGATAAGATGTAGAGTTAAGACGTACAATGTAAATTTTATATAATGAATGTTAAAATATAGAATTTTGAATGATAAATTTGATACATGAGATACATGTGATAAGATATAAGGTTAAGATGTACAATGTAAATTTTATACAATGAATGTTAAAATGATTGAGCTGGTATGTATATCAATAATAATTTAGGTTGAGTATATTGTGCTATCTGAAATGAAATATATGAAGATTGAGGTAACAAAATTAGGATACTGGCTATTTGAATTCATTCATGTATTATATATTGGAATCTATGATAAAGACAATAATAACTTTATTCAAATCTATTATAAAGACAATAATGACTTTATTGATAGTCTAAGTAACTTAAACTAAAATATTAGGCAATGACAAATTAAAATAATATTTATTTCACACACTACAAGTTCAAAAATTTGATATTTTAAACTTATTTTATATCCATGCAGTTAAAATATATAATACTTTATGATAAATGTGTTATTATTTAATAAAATTTAACTAATATGTCTCTTTCAAGAGTGTCATTAAATATTCTTTATTGGTATTATTTATTGGTATTATCTATGGTATATATCCATGTGTGTTTTAGATAAGTATTTACTCATGTAAATACTTATAATACTTTATAGTTATTTTTGTAAAAATAACTTATAATATAAATGTATGAATAAATACATAAATACATTATGCACATATCGTAGTTATAGTTAATGTATGAAAAAATAAAAAAGTGAGTTTGGAAATAAGTAATTAATTTTATTGATAAATATTAAAATTATTTAGTTGTTTTGAGACGAATATATATTAAATTTTGTTGTTGAAAAACTTTAAAATATAAATTATACAGAGTAATGTATATAGGTATAAGCGTGCTTATGATTTTTAGGGTGTTACATCTAGTATTTGTAAAATATGTTTATTTTGGTTTTAGTTTTCGTAATTTTATTCTTATTTTCACAATTCCAAAAAATTTAAATGATTACTTTTAGTATCTAATACCCCTTTATTTAAGATAGATAAATATCTTTCATTTTATTGACTGTTAAAAAGAATTAATTATAATAACTTAAGCATTTATATATTCATACAAGTTTAAAAAAACAATTTATTTTAAAAATAATTGAAACTGTTTGAAAAAATAATTTAAAATTTTTACAAAAATAATTATTGCAAAAATCACTCTACTCGCTCCATAGACAGATATGATGTCTCATCACATTATTTTGTAAAAAGATAATAATAAGTCTTGCAAGATTTAAATTGCTCTTTTATATGAAAAACACCACTGAAGTTAAGATATGACATGAGGATTCCTTATACAATGACAGGTAGGTTCCACCAAGACAATCAATAGTAGCTAAGAAGAATTCTTAGATAGATTCATTTATCAATGGAATCACTGATACTAGGATGTTTACAGAGAAAAAAAAGTTCTACAGGGTTTTATTTTAATTTAAGTAAATACTTTACTTATTTTTATAAGTTTATTTACTATATTTTCCATTTAAAAAGTGTGCATTTAAAACACAATATGCAGTATCGAGTCTTTTATGTCTTGATTTTAGGTTCTTTTATCCCTTTCCCCGATTCAGATTAGTAATACCAGACAGACAAAACATTAAAATATAGGCAATGTGTAATTTTGTAAAATTAATTTAACTAAAATAATGTTAAAGTCAAGTGATTCATATTTATTTATCTCTCAAAAATAGTTAATAATAAAATTAAGTAGTATTTTTTTTTTCTTTTGCTACAAAGGAAATAACTAAAAATTATAAAGAGTCTTTTAAGTTGAAAGGTGTGAATCCTAGGAATAGGAACTTCTTCACCAGATTTGCTTTCCCATGAAAGGATATCCATTAACACTACCAATTTTTTTTTTTAAATAAAAAATTATCCTAAAAGGAAATATTAAAATTTTACCAGAAATTATTTTATTTAAATTTCATTTTTTTGTCTCCTTTAATTTTGATACGTGATTTTTACTTTTTATCTTGGTATCTTAAAACGTGAATTTTACTTTTTATCTTGGTATCTTAAAGTTTCGCAATTAAAATATCTTTTACCTCATATTTAACACATTCAAAAGAAGTAAAAAATAATACAAATTTCAATTTCTTAGTTTACATTTCAAAACTTCTAAATTAAAACATACATAGATATCATAAATACATGATAAAATAAATTTGAAATTAAATAATAATAGCGATACTCAAATACTTAAATTAAAACAATTATATAGAAAAAGTAAGTAAAGAGTAAGATAAAAGAGATGTTCCAACCCCACCTTCCTTGGTGGATAAGAACAAGAAGAAAAAAAAAAAAAAAACCTCTTTTTCATTTTCTCTCTCTTACCTTTCAACCTTCATAGTTCTCTCTTTGTTTTTCATTTTCTCTCTCCTACCTTTCAACCTTCATAGTTCTCTCCTTATTCTCTCTTAATTTTCACCCTCTATATTTCTTATGTTCCAGAATCTGATCAAGCTCCGAAGTAGGTGAGGATCTTATAATCATTTTAAACCGATCAGAATCTTAAACAGAGTAAGTTCATATTTGCTCTAAAGATCTCATGTTCTCTATTTTTTGTTAAGTTTTTGTCATCAATATTGATGGGAACTTGTTGAGAAGAGTGTTCCTCTCAACTTGATTAAGGTAATACTAAAAGTTGGCGTTATTTGGAAAAATTGTTCTAGATCCCTAACGTTAGATCGGGGTTATTGCCTGATCGGAGGATTTGGTAGGGGATCGATGTCTGAGGTAAGGGGAGCTAGCCACTTATTTTTATACAGTTAGTTACTTTAAGTAGACCTATAGGACAAAAGATTTCAATATGTGATTATCAGTGCTCTTGCAGTCTGACTGGTCCTTGAGCACTGAATGAATTTGATTGTTTGTTTTGACTTAGTGTGATTAACTTAGCTGTTTTAAGTAATTAAGTATTGTTTTGATGATAGAAAGATACTTCCATAATATGATTTTCTTAAGCTGCAAGAATGGTCGGGATAGCTCAGTTAGTAGAGCAGAGGACTGAAAATCCTCGTGTCACCAGTTCAAATCTGGTTCTTGACACAAGATTCATTTGTATGAGTCTTTATCCTCATGAATATGGGAGATAGATACTCATACAAATTTGTGCTCTTCTATATTCTCATACATAACATTTCTTTTATCTATTTAGGTATCTGTAGATATACTTTTCCTAGATGATTAAAGAATCAATGCATTTTCTTAGGTATAGATTGAATGATTATTGATGTGAATGATGAATTGATGTCGTACATTTAGGATAATGTATGAGTTATGCTCGTTTGTGTACATTAAGTATAGCACGCCTATGTTTAACAGAGATCCTCTAGCTTCACTGATGATCTAAGTCACATAGACTAAGATATCAGGTGGTGAGAAGTTGTGAGGGACTTCATACACACCGGGACTGCTGGTGAGACTCGGTATTGGACGTTTGAGCTTACTCTGATAATTTCTTTTAGATTCGAATGACAGTCTAAGTCTTGGGTATTGGATTAGTCATTTATCTTAGATTCACTGGTAATCTAAGTCTTGGGTATTGGATTAGTCATTTCTCTTAGAATTGCTGAATCTAAGTCCTTGATATTGGATTAAATGTTAGTCTCTGGTAGGGGCATACTTAATGGGTTTTTCGGAAGATGATGGGTGTATGTGTGACCTATGCGTATTGATGTGGTCCATGTGACTTTTATGTATGACGTTTGACATAAGTACTTGAAATGAAAAAGGAAAACCTGTATTGAAACTTGATATGCTAGACTTTAAAGAAATTCTTATGACTGAGATACTCTGTTCTATCTGTATGTAGTCAGTATGTTATAAACTTTCAAGTTTACTAGCTTACCCTTGCTTTTCATGTTGTTGTTGTATGAATTGCGATGACTGTACTATGTACACGAGCAGGTACATATGCAGGTTTTGGAGCACCTTAAAGATGATATGCCCTTAAACTGATGTTCATTTTGTCTTGTATATACTTGTATATATGGTTTGATGTAGTTAAAGATTTTATGACCTTGAAATGATCACTCTTTTTGTCATGTAGATAGTCGTAGTTAAGTTTGATGTACCTGAATACTTTATGTAATACTCTGAACCTTAAATGGATGGTAATACTTAGCAGACAAAAGTTAGTTTAATTGAGAATATTTTTAGATAGACTCGCTCAAGTAGAAGAATCTCGCTCAAGCGACTTTTGCAGAAAAATTCACTCTGCAAGTCCCGCCTGAGCGAGCCCTTCGTAAACAAAATAAGATGTTCTTTGGAGTGTCTTCGCCCAGGCGATAGTAGTTATGCTCAGGCGAAAATTATGAATGATCTCTGGACTGTTTTGCTCAAGCGACTTATTTCTAACTTGGACGAGGTGGATTTTTGCCCAAACTAAATTTTTTTTTTTTTCGTTCTTCTTTTCTTTTCTTCTTATTTCTTCTTTCCTTCTTTTATTTATCTTTTATGTATTAAATATTTTATAATTTGAAATATATATTTTGTTTATTTATAAAAGTTTGATTACATATGTTATAGAATTTATTGACTGTTACATATGTGTTAAGTGAAATAATAAAAAAAATAATGAGATTTGTGAAAAATTAAAAAAAAATAAATGAAATTTTCTGAAAGAGAAAAGAAGATAAAAATAAAATGTTACTTCAATAAAATAATTAAAAAGGAAAATTATAAAAGAATTTAATCAATCAAACTTACGAATATCAACCTTACGGTGGATTTTAAGTCTGAATCCTTTGATTAATAATTCATGATTTAGAACTGTGAAGAAAACGAACATGTGTACTAAAGAGTGGGGTAATTGGAAAAGGAACATGATTTACAAAATTATATTTGATTGAAAAAGGAAGTCTTATTTATACTAATTGGAAAAACAAAACTCGCTTAGGAGGTGAGTCTATTTAATATTATAATAAATTGTATATTATGTACATATGCAATATATTATGTAATATATTATGTAATAATATAAAAATCTTATAATTACTAAATGGTATATTTAAGGCAATGAGACAATAAGACTTGATATTTTAAAGATTTTATAATATAATCCATTTTTAAATTGGATGTCACGACAAGTATATATAAAAAGTTGACATCTACGCTATAATATCAAAAAATATATAATACATAAATTATAATTTGATTAATTGATGTAATTAAATAAAGAATACAAGTAAATAATTTTATTTTCAATAAATTATAATTATCTCATACTTTATTAAAAGGGAAGGTAATTCCTTTATTTATTCCCTCAAATATCAGACCATTAAAATAAGGTGTCAATGTATAATTGTTATTGGTTATTTTTCATCTGCTTTGCATCGCTCATTTGGTAGTGTCATCTCTTGATCTTATATTTTTTCTTACATATTTTTTTTCATTTTGAAGAAGTCAACGTACCATATTCCATTATTATGAAAATTTCTTCGACCCTCAACAATAACTTATCTATCATGTGAAAAGTGATTTTCGAATTTTATAATCTGAATTTTTTTATGTAAAATTGATTTTCATATATACTTTTGTATTACATAGTTTAAAAGTCTTTTTAATAAAAAACACTTATGAATTAATTGCACAATCAAAAAACTATCTTTAAAAAAAACTTATAAATCGTATAATCTAAAAATAAGAGAGCTTTTAAATTATGATATTTGGAAATAAAAAATAATTTTCATATTATATAAAATGGAAGTAAAAAATAGCACAATCTATACATTTTTTCATAAAAAACGAACATCTCAATTAAAAAAAAAAAATTTGAACAAAGTCAATCTAAAAGTAAAAGAAATAACTTCAACACAATCTGAATGTATTTTTTTTAGAAAGTGGGGATTTTCGTATTTGTAGATGCAAAAGAAAATTATGGGGGTGCAACAAGAAATCTGCATGCGCAATCACTGGCAACTAGCTTGCCAAGCCCAATGAGCTTCAAACAAAAATAAAGCTTTGCTATTTACATTCCTCTACTTATTAAATTCACTTTCCATTTCCTTATTTTGTTTGTAAATTACCTTATTAACCTAAATTTTACCAGTTATTTCAAAATAGTTTTGTTTTCACGTTCCCCTCATTTCCCATTTTCCCTTTCACTTGTTTGCTATATCTTCTTTCACTATTGGAAATGAACAATCCTGGTCCCAACCTTATTAGCATCGAAATTTTACTAACTAATCAGCTCACATTCTAAACCTAGTTTTTATCTTCATCGAAAAAAACACCTCAGTTTTGTTTCTACAAAATAAAAAATTTGATAAGAATATTTTATACGAACAACCGAGTTAATAGAATTGTATTGAAAAAGATCAAGACAATTTTATATATTTCATAAAAAAGTATAGAAAATTGGTAGAAAGGATTCACATGATCACCAAAGAGGATTATTAAGAATAGAGTGCAGGGTTTATATATATTTTTATATAAAATGGTGATTAAATAAAAATATAAAAAGGATTGTAAATAGAAGTTTAGAAAGTGTAAGCAGCAAAAGCCTAGAAGTAAACACAAGATAACATGTCTCCTTAACTAATAAAGGAAGAAAATTTCTATAATCTCTTCTTAAGAGTGTTTAAAAGAAACTTGTTTAAAAATACCAGTCTTTTATCTCTTCATCTCCCATTTGTTTCTCTAGAATCTACCTCATGTTTTCTATTTCCCTCTATTTTCTCCACTTTCTTTTCTCTTTCTACTGACAATTTCTTTTTTCCTTTTTTATTTATTAAGTTTCTAGATCCCTATTCTTTCTTTTTTGTATCTCCATTTTTTAGGCTTAAATATGTTCTTATTTTATGTAAAATAATGACATTGGGTACCGATAATTTTTTTTACTTTATTTCTCATTATTGTAAAGTTCGAAGACATTATTTTTAATACTTACATAAAATCATTAATCTGAGTTTTACTATTTGCATAATATTTTTTTTTTTTTGTTTTCATCCCTCATAATATTAATTATGTTTTTGTCCATAATATCTATTTTACAGTAAGCGAATAACATGTAATATATAAATATTAATATTTTTTTTAATTACTTGCTTAATGAGTGTAACATAATGTTGAATTTCAGAGAGGCTTAAATTAAATTCTTTTTACATCACAATAGAAAAAAAAGCTTATTTAAATATTTTTACGGACTGAAAATACAATTTTTTTTATTTCTTTCCGTCTCTTCTATCTCTTATTTATATATTAATATCGATATAAAAAGTTTGATTAAAAATTGTTGATATTTTAATTATTATTTTATATTAAATATTGTAACGATTTAGTATTTGAAAATAACTAATATTTTTAAATATATTTTATTATTAAAATTTCATTCTTTAATATTTTTATATAGTAGAAATTATATTATATTACCTAAATATAGATTTAAACTTAAGAAATTTGAAAGGATTTCTTCTAACACAACATTTTAAAAATATTTTAAAAATTTAAAATATTTTATTTGTATTGTAGTTAGAAAACAATTGGTCTATTAGAAATTGGTTTGAATGTCATTCTTGACCAATAGAGATGAATCAACCAGGTTCTCACTCCAGCTAACAAAATTAATAAACATAATTATTAAGATTTAATACCAGTTTAGGAGCTTTAGCTTTACTATCATGAGTCTGTAACTTGATAAATAATGAACTGACCAATATCATTATTATTTTTATAAATAGAGAGACACCCTGTATTACTACTATTCTCATAACTTCTCTTATATATTCAAAACTAATAATTTGATGATTGGAGTATTTTAGTCAATTCCACATTTACTTTTCTTTTACCTGAGTAACCTACTCCTTGTTCCCAACTTACTCAGTCTATCCGGAACACTATTCAAACCCAATTTGAAGGATAAATTGTAAAAATGACAACGGGTCAATTTTGTTTTTTAACGAAGACAAATTAGTTTGATTAAAAGATGATGAACCGTTTTCATATTTTATCCAATATTGAGTTATAAAGAAATAATAAATATTTATTAATAATGGTGCATTTGAACGTTTCTTTATGAAATTCTGTAGCTTTAATATGCAAAGATGTTAGATTTAAAATTATATTATATTATTGTATGTTTGAGCTGAACTTTGAATTTCTTTAACCCTTTTGGAAAGAGAAAACGTAATTGTGGTATATGTACAAAGCGTGTGATGGAGCGAACAAATTAAGGACAGACAAAAGCTTGGAACTGAAACATCAACATCAGTTAAAATTGTCCCAAATAAGAGGCATACAGATGTGTAGTGTATTATGCCGTGGACGGTCCATATTGATGATTGTTATAGGTTCTCCAAGATCAAATTCCGACTGGACCAAAGGAAAAAGGACTGGTTCACAATTGCACTTTGCTACTTTCCTACTTTGCTAATTTGCTTCACATAATAGCTAAGATGAAAATGACGCTAACCAATTAAGCTTTGCATTTACGTCTCATGCATCACCCACATTATACTTCTCTTCTATTTCTTTTGGTACTACATTATACATTTATCTGTGGTGACCCTATGACGTTCGATTCGATTTACTTGCGCATTTAGATGTAATCTGATCGACCATCAAATCATTAATAGCTGCGTCAAATATCAAACTCCAAAATAATTTGCCCTAGATATTTTCCTTAACAATACACTGCCACCAAATTAAAGTAAAGAAGAAGAAAAATAATAAAGGAGAAAAAAGTTACAAATTACAATGATGACAAGTATTATTAAATGATATAGTTATGTGATTGAACTATGTTGAGAGGTTCTGGAGAAAATTCTTTGTCCTGGTGCAAGGATAGCCATGGGATCAAAATTGGACTTTCGTTCCACAAATCGGGTCCATTGTTTCCCAAAGTGTTTCATCCAATCCTCCCGTGAATGGTAGTGAGGAAAGTATAGCTTGAAATCAAGGCCTCGGCTTGTGCAGAACTGAATAATCTCATTGTTTTGCGCCACCAAGAGTTCAGCCGGTGGACCCTTTGGAGGTGGTGGGCTGAATCGGAGCAAGGCTACTATGTAGAAGATGTCACTGTCTGGCACCACCACGGAGTGACGATTATCCCACCTGTTTTATTTCAAAAACAGTAACAAAAAGGCCACAATTTTTTTGTTATTGCTCTTCCTCTGTTGAAATCACTATTTAGACGACATATATAACAGGAGTATAGGGTAATATAGTTACATTTAACTACATAAATCAATTTTTTATGCTCAATTAATGCATGAGGTCAATTGACTTCAGCCTATGATCATACATCCTCCCAATCCCCACCCAGATTGTTCATGGGGACCCTCGATCGAAGAACCAAATTCCTCCCCCACGAAAAGCCCCATCAAACTTTAAATCTCCTATATAGAACCCATACAATTCCGGAATCACTGTAATCCGCTTTGCTGAACAAATATCCTTGTCGATTCTCGATTAGTAACACTCACCATGATAGCTACATTGTTTGGAATCAAATGATATTTCAATTACAGTTCCAGAGAGAATTTCCCACATCTCCCACTTCCCATTTTACCCTCTCAGATGATCAACCACAAGAATACACATTCTTGATGCAACAAATTAATACATCCTTCACAAAATTTCTAATAAAAAAAGGCAGGATTGTTGTCCAGCGGGCCCCACTGTATCTTTGCTCCATGCAGAGGTACATCCGTACAGGTGCATTGCTTGTTTATTCGGCAACCTAACAGAGCTGCAACAACAACCCAAGGGTGGATTTACATACGGGAAAAACGTATGCATCATTGAGACAAGAGGAACGAGTGTCATAGGGTACGGACGAGCACAGAGTAAGATGGTACAACCATCACAATGAAGAGCTTATGATTTTCGATTGACGACCAAAATATGATACAGTGATGGTTATCTCTAGGGGTCCCATTATGGCTGACCTCAAGTGGTAACAAATATTTGATACTCACCCTCTAAATCTTAACCACCCTGTTTGAATCACGGTTCAGCAAGCTCAGACATCACATATCGCGCTAAAGAAGGGCTCAAGTTATTCATTTGGTGGCCAAATGTCACACGGTGGGACCTGGTCCATGTCCTTCCCACGTGTTTTACATAGGGACCCTTGAATATTTTCGTTTTTCTTTTTATTTAATCCTCTCAATAACTCATCATGATCTTACGTTCAGTTCAATGCCATGTTTGGACACGGCTACGCGATAGTCACACGCGAAAAGGTTGTTTTTTTCTAAGTAAATCTGAAATTGTTTGTTAATATAGAGTATAGGATATGAATAGGGGTAGGAAGGGAAGAAGTTACGTACTTGCTTCGCAAGAGCGGGTAGACTAAAATGGGGCCATCGACCCCGTCCTTGAGAATCTTCTTGAACACCTCACGATCAAAATCAACAATGTTGGACTTGGACACAAACAGATTGAGCCAAGGGTGAGGTGCATCCCAGGTGCCGATGGCTTTTGCGTGCTCCTCCACACGCTTTACACGTAGCAAAAATTCCATGTAGGTCACATCCGTCTGGAACTTGAGACCCTGAATGAATCGCAACCGTCCGAGCAATCGATGCACATCCTACAGTGGAGTTAAGCGGTGAATTAGTTTTAGTTAGAGCAACGCAACACCATAACGCATGCCCAAGACTGAATATTGAGTTGGATTTAGTGTATTGAAATGTATTTAAGGGATGATATAGTAATTGACATTTTGAGATTCCAGAAAATGATGGGTTTTTGGCTATTTGTGGAAGTGTGGGGACCGTAACGTCAGCGAGATCTCAATGATCAGCGCCATGGAGCAGCTAGTGATGTTACATTACCATTTTAGCCACAATGGGATGCTCCCTATTACGAAAGTTATACCTTGTGACAATAATGATAAGGCAGCAGCAGCAACAGCAACAGGGTCAAGTACACGCACTTCCTACGCTAATTTAAACTATGCTATTGCCTTTTTATATTCTTCGTCAGAAAATCCAATGGAAGATACATCATGGCGGTATCGTCAGTTTTCAGCAACCATGAGACAAATTTATAATCATAACATTCCTAAACCAAAAGGATTAGAACCAAACCAGTGAGCCCGAACCCCCGGACAACACACATGCTTTCTGGATCTTAACCAACACTCCCCTCCGTTGCTAAATTTCATGTGCGACTGAGTCATGGTTAACTCAGCTTACATTGACTTTTTACACCGGCCCCACATATAACAGTACTCTATGCTCGTTATGCATGCTTTTAACCACAGAACCACTTAGCAACCACCTAGGTCAAAACTCAGTCATTAATTGGGCCCCCCTCTCAACCCATCAGAAATGGCTACTACTACTGCTACTTCACACAGCAGATCAGAAAATAATGAAAAGAGGATGTTAGTTACTTACCATATCAACGCGGGAAGAATGATCTGCGTTACCATAGTGAAGACCCAGCTCCAAGCAATACAAAACAGGGCCAGCAGTGGAAGGAATATGAACCGGGTCGAACACTTGTTCCGGTTCCAATGGCACGGTGGGCCATCCATTGGCCGGGTCATCACTGTTCACCAGAACGAACCCTTCCACGTAATCAAAACATTCCTCCAGTTCCTCCACCAGCAACTCTGCATCGCCACCATACTCCTCAAATTCAGAGTAAACCACTCTTATCCACCTCACCTAATTAATCAAGTGAATAATTAGAAAAAAAAAAAATATAACGGAGTGGTTAAAATGAATAACAAGTAAATTCTTTTTCCACCATATCTGGAGCGTGTTGAAGAACCACCCTGGCCCTTGTAATAATACCGAACTGTCCTAAGCCACCGAGCGCACCAAAGAAAAGTTCAGAGTTTTGTGTCAGGGAGCAGCACAGCGTTTCGCCTTTGCCCGTTACAACTTCCAATTCCGTTACGTTGGATGTCTGAGGACCGTAACGGAAGGTTTGGCCGCTGACGCCTGCGTACGACAGCGTTCCGCCAACCGTTAAACCGAGATAATCCGTCCACGACCTCGGGGCGAGTCCAACCTCCGAAACGCAGCGTTTAAGGACGTCTTCCCATAATGCCCCTCCCGAAACGTCCAAGTAGGCCGTGCCTTCTGTCCAGAGAATCTTAAAAGGCTCCTCCAAGGCTCGCATGTCGAGGACCAGTCCCTTCTCCGCCATGGCCTGCCCGTTCACTGAGTGCCCGTTCCCCCGCGCCGCCACTGTCAGACTCGGAGACGCCGCCACGGCTTTCACCACTCTGGCCACGTCGACGGCCGAGGAAGGCCTGATCATGGCCAAGGGTTTCACGGACTTGATGCCGCCGAAATCCTTACTGGCAATTCCGGTGGGACCCAATTCGTCGATACTGGCTTGAAGATCAAGCGCTCTGGAGAGGCTCGCAACGTCGTCGTCTTGCCTCGACTCTGCATCATTTTCGTGAACGAAGTGTTCCAAATAAGCTAGCATCTTGGGCACTGAGGAAGTTATTTGTTGTGAGCGAACAAAATTTGCATAAGCTGATGAGCGTAGTTCTTCTGTTTCTTCTTCCAGGTGAAGTTCCGCGTTAAATAGTGGCTGATTTGGATTTTTTTGGAATTTTTTAATAATTAAAAAAAGCAGTAGTGGTTTTTTTTGGATTCATTAGAATTATGACGTCATTTACCCCTTTCAATATTCCGTTGACGCTATGATCCCTTCCACATCATTTGTCTGCCACTTGTGCAAGTTTTTGAATTCCTGAATTATTATTATATTATTCCCTGAGATTTTATAGTGCGAATCCAGTCTCATGCACTTCCAGTGAGCTTCTATCTCACCTACAAAAAGTTGTTTTCGTCCCCCCTTTTTTTTTTTTTTCTTAAATACTAAAAATTTATGTTTTTACAGTTTTGTTAATAAAAAGAAAAATATGGAAAGAGAAAGAGGACTAGAAAACTAAATTAGTATAACACTAGATGATTAAAAAGAAACTAAATTAGGACAAAACAATGTTAACTTATTTTAAAGTCACAATTCATAAATTAGTATCAGGTTCTTTTGTAAACTGTTCATGAACAATTACTATATCTCATCCCATGACACATACAATAATTAAAAAGAGTAAAGAGTGTAATATAAGCATTATTCAATGCCTAAATGCATGTTACTTAACTCCCACTATCGTTGATATATCGTCATTAGCTACAATCATTGCAATGGTGAAAAGTTACCCACTGAAAATGGAAATCAATCAGGTAAATTTGTCCGAGAACAAGCCTATATGATGTAAAATTACTCATTGAACAAATCGTGTGTGTTGAGAATTATAAAGAAAATATATTTACTTTTTAAGTATTAAAGTTATATCATTTAACAATTTTTTTAATTTAGTAATGTAGTTTATTATATATGGAATAATGCAATATTAATGTTATTTTTTAGCATAAACTATATCATTATATGCGAAGTAATGTTTAAAAGTTTAGTTCTCTTTTAACACTAAGACCTAAATTCATTCATTTATTTAGAGATAATCCTATTGGCCTATTTAATAAAGCATACTATAAAATAAGTTAGAAAGACAAACTATAATGATATGTTTTTGAAAGAATGTAAAAGGGAAGTGCATCAATGGCATCTGTTTAATGGTGGAATGAGCAGGAAAGACCATTAATATCTCAAGTTGTGTGACATGGCAACAAGCAAGGAGAAGATCAAAAGGAAGAAATTAAATTTGATGCTACTTTTTTATAAAAATAATGTTAAAATTTTAGGTGAGTTTGTTTCGTATGGAAGAGAAATACAGAATATTGTATAAAAAAAATCCATATATTTATTATCTTAAGATTTTCATTAGAAGTGATGTTTAAATAATCTTATAATGTTGAATATTTCCTATGTTTCTCTTTATAAGAACCCAACCAAATAATAAAGCAATTTCATTATTATTACTACTTGCTTTTTAATATTTTTTCAATGAAATTAAATTGCCTATTTCTAAAAATTTACTCCTAAATTTGATTTATTTATAAAAACTTCTTCGTTAAATTTCTCAGGGGGTAAAGCAATCATAAAACATGTATAATATGGAATTGTGTTCTACATTTAACTAATTTTATGTAGATAAGAAATTAGGTCATACTCCAATTACTAATATAGTATCAAGCTGTAATCAATTACCATATCAATTATTGAAATCGTGTTACCATGTTTGTAATCAATTATCAATCAAGGCCATGTTGTCTGGCCGGATGCATATTTAAAAATATTTTACTCTTTATTAATTTGTTTTTTGTGTTAATGGAGTGTTTGAATAACGTGTTTTTAAATAGTAATTATTTAATTAGGGGAAAGAAAAAAAAAATCACCCTATCTCTCCCTGAAGAATTGAGACAGAATTTACCTTATGTTTATTTGAATGGAAAGAAAAATTTAAGGTGATGAAACAAACTTAAGACAATCTGTTTCTAAAATTTTTAATTGATTTAAAAATATGAAAATTTATCTATTTTATAGTTAAATTATTGCAAAAAGAAAAACTACATAACAATTTCATTTTAACAACTATAAAAAAAATATATTTAAGTGAGTCAACGAAGAAAAAAATATTTAAAATATCTAAATTTGTTTTACAGTGGTTGTATGAATTAAATTGTTTGACAAACTATAGAAACTTTCTTCTACAGTTTGATGAATGGAAAATTTTAATTCTTAATGGTGGTTTAATAAACGTAAATAAATATTTAAAAATACATAACTGTTAGAATAAGAATAATTTTTTACTCATTTTTGTCCTTCCACCTTTTCCTTCCTCTTACACTCATCATCTCCCTATGACTTCTTATATTTTATGTTATTACCACATTTTAAATTCATAAATTACATTTTAGATTTGTTGTTAATGTTTTTTTTTTATCTTATGAAATTCAAGGATACTTATGGTTGACTAAGTACACAATAAAAGACACATATATTGAATAAATATTGTAGTTACTATTAAAAACTAAGATTCAAGTGTCAAGTCATATAATATTGTTTGTTAGACAGTACATTCATTAGTTAGAAACTATCTATTTACAATGGGTGTGACAATTATAGGATGTCAAGTTTGGTAAGAACGAAAATTGTGTTACTAAAGTCTTTTACCAACACAGTTCTTGGATACCAGTTTTTTAGTACTTGATGGTATAAATATGATATTTTCTAAATGAAAGAGAACAATTGAATTATTAGTTAAGTCACTACTTTGAATAATAATAAAGTATCAATCAATCAGCACAACTTGAATTTATATATAAATTTATATTCTGATGGATGAATGGAGTAAACTATTCTTATGATTGAAAAATGATAAATAAAATTTGATGTAAATTTAAAAAGTTATAACTTTTTTTTTATTAATATTGAAAATAAGAGATGTAAAGTTTGTTTGAAATCATGTTAGATAAAATTGATTTTGTTCATCTGTTACGGATGACATTAATTGTCTCGTGACAGAGTTCAGGTGAGTCACAATGGAATTGTGGTATTTGGGCTATGCTCTTAACTAGAAAGAGTTGCGTCCTGACTAATGGCTATAGCTTTTGGTCTAGTGGTAAGCGTTCGATCCAACAATTGGTATCATAGGCAAGGTCATGAGTTCGAATTCCAAGGAGGTAATTGTTCAGTGGGACAATTGTTGAGGAAGAGATTGTTATGGATGACATCAATTGTTCTATGTAGAGAGAGTTGTGTCCTGACTAATGGCTATAACTTTTGATCTAGTGGTAAGTATTCAATCCAACACAACCAATCAACTAACTCATTGAAGTTAACCTAAATACAATTATTTTTGTGTTAGTGTTTGCTTGAATTTCACCTTAGGTGGAATGTGTAAGTTATATTAGGTGGAATGTGTAAGTTATAATAGCTTGGAAAGTAATTTTTCATAATCATTTATAACATTTTTGAACTAGTTAAGTTTAATTGTTTACTAAATCTATTATGATAGAGTTAACTTCCACAAATATATATATATATATACTTGCATATTATATGTCTAATAAATCCTAACTATAAAAAGAATGTGTTATTAAAATATCACATTATTAATGATATAACATATAAATTTTTTGGAGTACTCTTTTTATCTTATGTCGATTTTAATAAATACCTGATCTATAAATATAAAATCAATTTGGTTACATATAAAAAGTTATGCTCCTGCACACACAACACAACTACAACTATAACTATAACGTGAAATTGTTTTAATATTTGATCTCTTTTTTGTCTTTCATTTGGGCTGAGTTTCACAGATCAAAACACTTGTTAATACTTGAACTCAACTCATTATGTCATTTCTTGAAAGAAATTGTTACTTCCACAATTGAAAAAGTGTAGACTACATGGGGCCAACATAAAATAAAATTAAAATCACATCAATTCTAGTATTAAACAATGACAAATGACATCAATATTCTTTTATATTTTGTAATGTATTTTCACGTTTTCATTTGAGGCATTCAGATTATTAAACTACAGTGATCATGTTTATTTTGGATGTAATTTTACATTTTTCATTAGTTTTATTGTCATCTAAAAAAATATATGTTCTTATCTACACTTAACATAATAATTAGGTGATGTTGAACAATTATATAATTTATCATTATATGAGATAAGGTTTATATTCTTAAAGAATCTCAATCAATGTTATGATGCTGAAACTTTTAACTTGATTATCAACTTATTTTTTATTTTCTATATATCTTCTTAAACAAGTACCTTTTATTTTGTAATTTGTCTTACTCATGTATGATAAAAATAGATATCTACACACTTATAGCTTTATGCTATGATGGGTTAGTCTTTATAGGATCATAGGCACCTATTTTAATATTTCCCATCTTCCTATACATCTTTATTCTTTTCTACCTTTGTCACTTAGCCATATCAATCCAAAAGAATTCTTCACATCCTCCGCAAAAAGCCATGGCTAATTATAGAATATTCAATTATAAAACTATTTATATTTGAGTTAAGTGTTACTAAAAATTACAAGTTATTTATCTTTCTTTATTGATATGTTTTCGTATAATTTATCTTTCAAAAGTTTAAAAATATAGTTACTTGTAACTATTCCTTACTTTTATTATACAAATCAATCATAAATAATCCACTTTTCTTAATTTTTTAATGTCCATTTACAAATACTAGTTAATTATGTAGGTATAAGAGCCAAGGAAGTAAGGATAAACAAGGTTTTGAATGAATTGAAACCAGTTATTTATGTACATCCTTTTATAAAGGTAATTATAGTGACTAATATATAAATTGAAAGTTGAGACTGTTTAAATAATTTTTTTCTCTGTTCTTTGTTGCTGAGTGAACAAGTAATTTTTGAAAAATATTAAGAACATTTGAACATTAAATTCAATATATATGAACTAAAAAAGTTTTTTTTTATCATTTTTTTTATTTAGAAAACTTAATTAGTTCTTTAATATTGTTTTCCTCAATACCATCCATACATACCACATCCTTATACAAGTTTTATATGTCAATTTCAGGGACATTTCATGAAAAAAAAAAAAAAAAAAAGGCTTTTTACAT
>Ga0209489_106267_pt1 | contig 19359 bp, 10 predicted proteins | sample SiratrowhiteBW_FD_187527 | JGI IMG/M metagenome (GOLD analysis project Ga0209489, IMG submission 187527) | Root nodule microbial communities of legume samples collected from California, USA - Siratro white BW (SPAdes) (version 2) | ecosystem: Host-associated > Plants > Roots > Nodule | place...
TTTTTTATATTTTTTTTTTTTTTAAAACTACTTATGCTCTTTTTTTTTTCTTTTATAAAAATAACCATTGTTGTAATTTTATAAAAATTCTCAAAGTACTTCCGCTTTTTTCTTTTTTTTTATAAACATTCCCAAACTTATTTAATTTTTTTTTCTTCTTAAAACTACTACCAGTTTGATTTTTTTCCTATTGTAAAAATAATCATTGGTGTAATTTAAAAAAAAAAATAGTAAACATGAATGATATAATGACAACCTATTTTTTTAAAAGTAGATTATGTATAGATTACCTTAAAGTACATAAACAATTGATTATATATTTATTTATAATTAACTATTGTCATAAATAAATACTAAACAAAAATATGCCTCATTTCATTATAGAGAAATCCAGAATATTAAATATTTTTTAAAATAAATTTTTTGAAATGGAATGTTAAAATAAAAATTCTATTTTACATTGAAATGGAAATTATTGGTTACATTGACAAATTATTTTCTATAAGGACAATTTCGATCTAGTGGGTCATCCATTTCATTATGTATACGTTTAGTAGTTGGTCTTTGGGTATCATATTTGGACCTTTGTAAGAAGACCAATAATCTTGGTTCTGAATTGGATGAAATTGTACTTCATAGGCCTTGAAAATGTTATGGAGGCTGTAGATGGGGGAAATAAATGTGCCTAATTGTAGATGAGAATGAGAACAAACAGCTATGACATGTGGACAAGGCAATCTCAGTGCTTGAAACTCCCCACAATCACACCACCAGTCATTTAGTCTGACTTTGTACGTCATAGGTTGACGTCGAAGTTGGGGAGTGGTATCTCCTACACGTCAAACTCTGAGTTTTGTCTATCAATCGGCCTTTGTGCCTCGTTCAATGAACCAATCTTTTGTTCGTTCAAATGTAGTCTTGACAAGAGCACATATAGGAAGCGAACGTGCACCCTTCAACACACCTATACTTTTCATCAGTATTTACTCTATTTTAACTTTTATTTTTCCTTACAGTATGACACGCCACAAGATTTTGAGTCTCAACCTGCACATCAAGAGGATCGATCTTCTTTCCATCCACACTTCCATGACCAACAATTTGGTCAATCAAGTCAATCCCGTGTTCCTCCACCTCCACCAACCACATTCGTTCATCAGCCGCATATGACATTTCAATCTCTCTTAAACCAGGTTCCATCTACATACAACATGTTTTCCTATCAAATTTCTACTCTTCCATCACCTCCACCAAATATGTTTGCGACCTCATCATTCACCCCACCATCTGCACACTATTATCGACCCACAATGCTCGCACCACAACATGATAATGAAGATAATAATGATGATGATGATGATGATGAAGATGAGAATGAGGATGAGGATCCACCATCACCCCCATCACACCATAGAAGACCAAAAAGACAAATTAGAAGACCTCATTGTGGAACCTCTTCACACAAATAAATTTTTAAAGTTTGTAATCATATTAATCAAGTTGAATATTGTTAACCAATTGTTCATGCCCTTTGAGGTATTCTGGACATATTCTACTCTTAAATTGGTTTGATAACCTATTTTAATATATATTTGCTTGAAGAATGATATTCATGTTTACTAGTTTTTTTTTTAAATTACTGTTTTAAGAAGGAAAAAAAATGAAAATAAGTTTGAGATTTTTTATAAAAGAAAAAGAAGTGGAAGTCGTTTGAGATTTTTTATAAAATTACAACAATTGTTATTTTTATAAGGCAAATTTCCCAAATTAGTGTAATTTTTTTTTTTAAAATTCCCAAAATGAAAATAATCTAAATAAGTTTTAAAAATTAACCAAATTACTTTAGTCATTTTTTAAAAGAAATCTAACCTTTTTTTAATTCAAATAATTTAAATTTTCACTATATAAAAATTATTTTTTTATTTAACTACCTTACATAAATTTTTTTCACAGCAGATAACTTTTATTTGTAAGTTTGGGAATGTTTATAAAAGAAAAGAAAAGTTCTAAGTACGTACTTTTAAGAAGGAAAAAAATGTAAATAAATTTTAAAAACTAATCAATTCAAATAATTTAAATTTTCTCTATGTATAAACCATTTAAATATTTTAATTACTTAAATGACAATTAATTAATTTCAATGACTATATTTTCATTTTCATTTAAATATTTTATCACTATGCATTAATTCTAATTTAATTTTATATGCACAACCCAATAGAACATTGAAAAATAGGAGATGAAAGGTGGGAGAATTAATTACCCTAAACTCTTGCAGCCTATTGATTTCAATTAATCAATTAATTAGTTAATTAAAATCGTACATTTATTCCACAATTTCATTACTTTAACTGAATTGTGTTATCTTCTCACAATTTCATATATCTTAAATTAAATCGTGCAATAATAGAACGTGCAATCTCTGCATGATTTACCCATATTCAGAAATAAAATAAAAAATACACCATTTTGGAAATTTCAAAAAAATTTACACTACTTTGAGAAATTTGCCAATATCATTCAATCTACTAATATATTTGACTCTGATAACAATTAGATCTTACCTGAACGGTCAAGGGTTATTCATTTTAGTGATAATGGAATTACACAAAAAAAACAAAACCCCCAAATTTTGTATACCTATTAATGCATGCCATTTATTCGTAAAATAACATTCAGTAATAATAAGTTTATGAATATTTAGGTTGATCATAGTAATACATCACTGAAATTTTATAAATTGATTTTTTTTTTTATAATAAAAAATCTATAAATGAAAAGGATATATACATCAATCCTAAAAAGACACAAATCATATCAATACTATTAGTAAAAGACTTTATAAATTGAATAATTAAAGTCTGAGTTAAATTATTTAAAAATACTTTAATGTCTTTTAATTTTTGTCAAAAGATAGCTTTTTGTGTCACCTTATAGTTGTACAGCTATTTTATGAGGTTGCAGGGAAAGATGGAAATGCGAACGTAACTGTGGTGATAGGAGTTACTTTAATGGAGCTGATTTGACACAAATCATCCAAATCAGATTTAGAATACTTGCCATGTTAATGCTGCTCTAAGCACAGGACTTAGGAAGTGGAATATATCATTAATGTTGGTGGAAGAGTGAAACTACTTTCTATCGTTCTTAATAATGTTGTTTTGTGGAAGGTATTGTTATATATCATATGATTTTATTGTAACTGTTGTATGCATCCTTCTACTGTATCAATAATCAATAATGTTGTATGCATTCTTAATAATGTTGTATAAGTTTAATGATATGAATGGAACTTTCAAAGATTTTTCAAGTAAATAAGTTAACTTAATCAACTTAATCTTAAAAAAAAACATTAATTTTTAGTATTTTTAAGATAAAGAGAAAAGTTAAAAGCTACTTTGTGTGTTTTAATGTACATATATAAAGGTTGATGTAACTCTATTATCTTTTTTATTGTTATAGATAAAAAATCATAAAATTAAAGTGCAATTCAAATAAAGATAAGAGAGTTATATTTAATTGTTTAATTACTCTTATTTAATCAATCTACCATGTCTTATAAGACTCGTGCAATAATAACATAGAAAAATATATTTAAATTTATGTTTAGTGTGGAAGTTAAATTATAACTTTCTCTCACCGTAGCACTTTTGCTTTTAAAAATTGTTTTTTAAATTTCTGCATAATTTCAATGTATATATGAAAAGTTAGCAATGGTTGTTTTGATAAATAAATAACTGATTATAAAAATATATTTATTATACTTGTTAATACAAATAACTTTGAATCCTCTATAAGACGGATAGATCCTCTTAATGCATCTCAGCAGCATTTAATCTGTTAAGCCTTGGGATGTAACCTGTTCAATTTCCCTATACTACGTAATAATTGCCCATTTCATTAACACTATTCTCTATCGATTGATATAAGTAATTATTGCAGTCTTTTTAAGGTAACGAAGAGGTTGGTGGCATAATCAGTGGATTCATTTTACTATGTTCAGATGAAAGGCATGCATTATCAATTTTCTTATACTATTTATTGTCTTTGCTCATTTCATATACATTGAAATAAGTTACACACATGTGTGTATTGTCTCTCTCACATTTCAATTTGGTATTTATTAGAAGTTTGGATTTAAAAAAATGTTTTGTTGGAAAAATAATAATTTTAATGTTTTCTAATAAAATTTTTCAACTTTTTCAACAAAACATTTTTTTAAATCCAGACTTCTGGAAATATTAGAGTGTGAAAAAAGACAATAAGCCCAATGAGTATAACTTATTTGAATGCATATGAATTGAGTAAACATAATAAATAGTAGAGGAAAATTGATCAGGTTAAATACCAATGCATGCCTATGTCATAGTAAAAGAAATCGATCGATGATGCCTCTCATTAACGTTTTTGCTGCCACCTACCCTCTTTTAATGTAATACAAGAGGAGCATTAAAGGTGCAACAATTGCATGTTGAATCTGACAATCAATTTGGCATTTATGTATAAAATCTTAAAATTGATGAATTTGAATCTTAACTCTGCATTTATATCATTATTTAATAATTTTTCTTAGATGTTTATTTATGCATAATGTTATTTTTTTTACGTATTTTGATTTAATGCACAGTCACATATATCAAATTAATATCATAATTAATTAAATTTAACCTATCAAAGATTTTATAATTATTTGGATCCAAACATGTGACTAGTGGCCAGTTCTTCAATTTTGTGCAACATAGTTTAAAACATGAAATTTTAAGTTTCATATTATTTACAATATGTTTTGCTCCTTTCACAACTGATTTTCAGAACCACAGGCACAGTCCACTAGTCACATGGTTGGACTCAATTAATTCTTAAATCACATATAGTTAAATTTAATTAATAACAAATTATAATCAATATATGCCATGAATCATAATATATCTAATAACTCAATATGTATGAAATTAATATCAAGAAAAATTATTAAATGTCAAATCTTATCATAAATATAGGTTCAAGAATAACAAAACATAAATAAAATAAAGTACACTCTCAAATTTGTTATCACCTGCATTAATTTAAAATACTAATTTTTTTCTTTAAAAGCAAGAAATAAATTAAATTAAAAAGAAACATTCTATACAATGAAACATGTAGGTACCTCAACCTTTATATAAATATATCTTCAAATCCGCTTCATATAAAAGCAATGCCTTACTAGAATCAAAATACATACTCTATATACTATACATGAAATCTAGTTATAAAAATTAAAGATAACAGGTAAAATACATTATATAAGATATATAAGTTTCTTTAGATCTTCTCATGAAGATTTTCCATTTCCGATCCAAGAAGAATGGAGAGTTGCACATACGACATACTCTCATTGAGCAATCCTCCTGCATAGAATAAGTCCTTGCAAACAATCTTACTTGACATGAACCACTATCTAATTTCTCGTAAGCAATCTAAAGGATGCATGCATAAATCCGAAAACGATCCTTAATATCTTAACCTACCAAAATTAACCCATAACCGAGCCCGCAATTATGCCAATATAAAGATCTCTACCTCATCCACCTCACTAGCCTAAAAACTAATCATATTTCTCTCGCTCTAAATTTCCTCAGGTTACGGAAGCCTTGGAATGTAACCTCATCGATTTCCCTATACTACGTAATAATCGCCCATTTCATCAAGCACCATTCTCTATGCATTGATATAACTAATTCTTGCACTCTTTTTAAGGTAATGAAGAGAGTTGGAGGCAGCGAAAACTTTAATTGGTGACATCATCAATGAATTCTTTATACTATATCACATATAAAAAATATGCATTGTAGTTTACCCTCATCAATTTTCCTATACTATTTATTAGATAGACGCATGCGCATGCAACTTATTTTGATGCATATGAAAAGAGCAAACACAATAAATAGTATAGAAAAATTGATCGGGTTAAATCCCAATACATACCTTTGTTCTCGTACAGTAAAAGAAAGACAATTAACGTTTTTGGTGCCACTTATCCTCTTTTAATGTAATACAAGAGAGAGCACCACTTTAAAAAGGTGCAACAATTGCTTCCATGCATAGTATGCTGAATCTGACAATCAATTTGGCATGTATAAAATCTTAAAAGTGATGAATTTGAATCTTAACTCTGCATGTTTGCCATATCTAAATCTTCTAATTAGAAAGAAATCTACGAAAAGTTAACATTGAAATATAACATATCTAAACCAGTTCACAGAAAATATATTGCAGACAGACGTTTGAGTTCTCCCAACCAACTAATTCTAAACCACAGAGTTATGGAAGCTCACTCCAGCCCCATCTTGCATCAGATTAATTTTAAACAAATTTACATTCCAACATTAGCTTACATTAGATTAAATCTACAGGATGCATCTATCAATCTGAAAAGGATCCTTGACATCTTAACCTACCAAATTTAGTCAATGACCAAGTCTGCAATTATGTCAATGTCAAGATCTCTACCTCATCCACCTGATCAGCCTAAAAGTTAATCTTATTCTTCGAAGTCCAAATTTCCTTAGCTAATGTCAGTCATACCCCTCTCCAAACACAGATAACTTTCTTGTTAAGAGCATTAATATAAAAATTGCAAAAATAGTTAGCAATATCATTATGCCTAACTGAAGTAATCCCTACCCAATTGTCACATTTAATCCACAATTGATGTGTTACTTCACAAGTAATAAATAAATGATGAGTAGTTTTCACCTCGTTTTTACATAATGGACAGAGATTGCAAGATACCGCAACCCCTCTATTCTCAAGATTAACCTTAGAAAGTGTGTATCTAGCATAACTCTCCATCCAAAAACTTTAATTGTCCCAGACACACTAAGATCTTATATCACCCTAAAGCAATCACTTTGAAGAACATCTTGTACCTCCTTGACAGTCCTATATCCAGACTGAACTATATAGGCCGTAACATTCTCCTTAACCCAACTTTACTCATCCGATTTATCTCTATTCCAATAAATATTAATTATTAGATCCATGAGTTGTTTTTCTAAATTTTTCTTCCGATCAAACAATTCTCTCCTCCACTCTATCTGTCAGATAAAAGTCTCCAATATCCCATCTCTATTCCACATATCGAAATCACTAACCATCATTTCATTTCATTATAAATTGAAACCAAGTACAATCTAGTAAACTTCATCGTTAACTATCTGCCATCGAACTTTTCATATTCCTCCAAGATTCAAATTTTATACATAAATACGAAGTTAACATTGAACTTAACATGCAGAGTGAAGATTCAAATTCACCACTTTCAAGATTTTATACATAAATACGAAGTTGATTGTCAAATTTAGCAGAGCATGCGTGTAGTAATTATTACACTCTTTTTGTGGAAGTAATTATTACACTCTTTTTAAGGTCAAGACGCTCCTCTTGTCTTTGCATGGAGAGGATTGAGATCAACGGTAGAGGATTCTTTTACTATGTCAGATCAAACACATCTATTGCTATGTATTAGACGACAAAATTTTAATACAGATCAATTTCCCTATACATTAAGCACCATTTTCTATATATTGAGATAAGTTTCTCGCATGCATTTAATATTTAATGTTGTGGCCATAAAGTAACTGGTTTGCAGTAAACAGAGACGCTTCTCGTGTTTGTAACCTAATTCAACATCTCAATGGTAAAATTATTACTTCGATGTTAATTTGTTAACATTTTAAACAATACATTTTAAACAATTGGAAGAATGTACACATTTCAATGTATTTTTATAAGTCAAACTATCGGTGGATTCCTTTTACGGATGCAATGGGATTTAACTTTATCAATACATCATGTGAGAATTTTTATTGGTACAACGTTGAATCCGTTTACATAAGGTAAACATGCATAGTGAAGATTCAAATTCACCACTTTCAAGATTTTATACATAAATACGAAGTTGATTGTCAGATTTAGCAGAGCATCGAAGTAATTGTTACACTCTTTTAAGGTCAAGACGCTCCTCTTGGCTATGCATGGAGAGGATTGAGATCAACTGTGGATTCTTTTACTATGTCATATCAAACACATTTATTGGTATGTATTAGACGAAAAAAATTTAATACTGATCAATTTCCCTATACATTAAGCATCACTTTCTATGTATTGAGATAAGTTTCACGCATGTATTTAAATTTAATAGTAAACATAAACCTTCTCGTGTTTGTAACCTAATTCAGCATCTTGATGTTAATGTATGAAGATGTTAATTTGTTAACCATTGTATGAATGTTACACATTTCAATGTATTTTTATAAGTCAAACTATCGGTGAATTTTGCATGCAGAGCTAAAATACATGTATGCACTGGTTAATCTCACAGTCAAATTTGGCATTTATGCATAAAACCTTGGAGGTTCACCGCACCAATCAAACTCACAAATCATTTATTTTCATCTGCATTCAGCAGGCATTATTAATTTTAAGGAACTTTACCTTTTACTTTTCCACCTCTGTCGTAGATAATTGTGTTTAAGGTGAAAATATACCTTTGTTTAGTTGAATTAATATTGTTACGATCGAATCAGAAGCAGATATTATAGATTTGCATTTTTAATCTGTTTTGACAGTACATTATAGAGTATTTGAGATTACTATATATATATACGAGTTGAACCACATTTTTTATTTCTTATTTAATATATTTTTTATAAAAAATTTACATAAATACATAACTTATTTTTCTTCAATAGATTAAAATATTCGTGCTTCATATTTAAATGATTTTTTTTAATAATAAATAACTCGTTATATACTGTAAATAACTAAACATAACTTTAATTTTCATATTATTTAATCACTGCTTAGACTTTTATATTTCTTTGAAGATACATAAAAAGCAACAATATTTTAGCAAGCATACAAACTTATCAAGTGTTAAATGGACAAAAATCCAAATATCATATTTGAAAAAACTTACTATACAGTTTATTTAATTATAGAATAATAAATTATTTAGAATTTGAAAATTAAAGCAATCTTTTTAATATATCGTTCACGTAGTTGATAAAAGTAAAATTGATCGGTTGTCATATTGGTTTCATAGAAACTACAAGGTTTAAGTTAAAAGATCAGCTAAGAGATAGAGATTATTTTTGTTATAAGATTCCAAGCTGAAAAGGTATAATTAATTAATTAATTAATGAGAAATTTATATTTTAAATTTTATATTATTTATTAGCAAAAAAAAATCTCATATAAATGAGATATTTAGAATATTCTAACCATTTTACAGTCAAATAAAACTATAAATATAGATTGAAATCTGTTAGGGTTATAATCTCATCTAATATATAAAAAAAAAAAAAAAAAACTAATTATCAGCCATATTTAGTCTCGTACTTCTCGAGGAATAATTAGAGGCGACCCTCTTGTTACATCAAAAAAACATATCTATATATTATTGGAGTTGCTGTCCCATCTTTCTTGTTTTCTTTAGTACCTATTGAGTCTTCCATTTCTTTTTGTCAATCCATTTCTTTTTGTCAGCATAAAAATGAATTAATAGGAAACACTTTAAAAATATTTTAACTCTTATACTATGGTCAAGTGGTTTCAAATGTTCAATTACCATACATATAAGGTTAAAATTTTTGACTGTTACACAGACCTACAAACCTATTGATACCCTCTGTGACTTAAAAAACTATAATGCATATGGCTAGAATTGCAAACAGTTTGAAAACAATCAATAGGTCTTATTTGTTACAGCAAAGAAAGATAAATGCAACAAACTTAATATTTTGCCACTATTTGTTATGGGACTCAAACAAAGAGTAAACAAAATACATCAGATATCCTAAGCCATCTTTATTATATTATCTTACGAAAAACTTTGAGATATAAATAAATATGTGAACATAATGAATGATTGATGATTGGGAATTTGTTTCATGTTATAACATGTTCACTAAATATAGTGTAAATGCTTTTGACAGGATAAGAAGATTCTAGAATATCAGTAGGTTGGGTAGAATATTAGTACCTTGGGAATGGTTGGACAACTCGCTTCATAGTAAAGAAAATGTTATGGATAGGTTAGTGTTATACCACTCTGCATTGGTAGTTAAACACGACTCAACTAATTGGGGTACCCACACATCGTTTAGAACCTAAATGTTTGGGAAAATTATCCCGGTTTTGTTGAAACTATGAAGAATCTGTGCGCTAGTTATAGCCTGGATCATAATGAAAGAAGGGTGGTGAAGGAGAAATTTAAAAATTTAAGGAAGGATTTGAGAGTTTTGAATAAGAAAATTTTGGAAGACTTAGAGCTTGTAATTGTTAAGATAACTTTGTCATCTGTTTGGGTTAGTGCTTCCATATGTTGTGTTAAGATTTTATTTTGAGCTAAAAGGACATATGTGGTATTGAGATAAGCATCCCCTTCTTTTGTTGCATTATTTGTCTATCATGTTAAGCTTGATAATATGTAGAAGTAAGAGCATCAATAATTCTTGTTGCCTGCTCTATATCTACTGTCATCATTGTACCTCCAGCTACTACATCCAGTATCATTTTTATGTTAGCCCTCAGACCATTGTGGAAAATGCTCAGGTAGACAATATCTTCAAAACCATGATTTGGGCATCTTCTCAACATCACTTTGAAGTGTTCCCAAGCATCACAAGATGCTTCATCTTTTTTCTTTTTTTTTTGAAAGGCGAAGAATAAAATTAATGGGAGCACTTCGGGAGTGCTCCAACCTTATTACAAAGAAATATAAAACCGTACAATACAAAGTATCATATAAGGTCAACCACTAGTTACAGGGAAAAGAACCAATCCCAGAAAAGTAGAAAGTGAAGTAAATGTGAACGAAACCAGACAAAGATAGAACAAATACACAACACCTCAGAAACAATTTCTCTCTGTTGACCAAAAGTCTAATACTGGACTAGATTGCATGCCCAAAGACACACAGGATCTATAAAAGGTCACACCTACACAACTATAGATAGTTGCTAGTAGGTACTTCTCCATGCTTCCAATGACTTCCCAACTATGTACACTTCCCTGCTGGCCTCTCCAAATACAAAGGAACCTGCACAGAAAAAACTACAACCGACCTCTAGTGTCTAAGTCAATCGAAAGCTCTAGCTAGCTACCTATCACCTATTACTCCACTACTAACCTATTCCCTATTAATGCAATGAAACTTCTCAAAATAGCACTATAAACCAAACACCCAACTATTACATCTACCCCAGCAATGAGCTGACATTATGCCATAGCCTTCAGCACTGGATAGGGCAAAGGAACCAATCAGAGAGTAACATAGTAATCCTTTGCCTACGATTTTTAACCCATAACCAACCTTTTAATTGTGCCAAATTAAAGATTTATATGTTGTCCACTCAACCATTATTAAACACAACCTTTTTTCTATGATTCCAAATTTCACACACTATGGCTAACCACATATGCTTCCAGATTTCATTCTCTTTCTTAGAACAACTCATAATAAAGAAATGCTAGAAATGATTACTAATAGAGTAGTGGTTAACTAATGAATTACCAATCCATCTATCACAACTAGCCCAGACTTTAGTAGCTACAAGACAATTTAAAAACAAATGTTGGGTAGATTCATCATGCATATTACACAAAGGACACTGTGAGGTAGTTATCTGCACTTCTCTACTACTAAGATTCACCCTTGTAGGGATCCTATCAATCAGCACCCTCCAGCCACATACGTGTACAGATGGGACAACATTCATATTCCACAGTTCTTCATTCATACTCCACAGAATGCTTCACCTGACCCTTGCATGAATGTAGAGATACCAGATTTTGCCTTGATGTAGCGAGAGATTGGAAAAAATCTATGGAGAAATTTTTCCTCTACATCATTCCAACTTTTCAAACTATGTTTTGGATGAGATTTGAGCCATTCTTTTTCTTTGCCCGCCAAAGAGAACAGAAACAATCACAAATAAATAGTCTTAGTGTCACCCTCTTCAAAACCCATTGTTCCTACCAACTCATATAAAGTGGACAAATGTATGTATGGATCTTTATTATCCATCCAGTAAATTCATGACTGTTAATCAAATTCAAGAAGGTTGGCTTCATCTCCAATGTTTCAGTGTGGCCAGTACTGCTATGCTGAAAAAGTTTCTAGGGCCTTGCTGCAGGGCATAGTCTCTAAGAATCCTTCTTGGTGGGTGAATCTTATCCTCAACCGTACTGATCTCTTCTTGTATCACTTGAGTATCTCTGTCAAAGATCGTATAGGATTCTTCTTTTTTTTTTTGACTTTGTTGTTCTCTTCTCTTCCTGCTCCTATTCTTCCTAGTTGCTCTTTCAATCTTAATCAAATTCTAATTGATCTTCAGAAACATGTCCTCTCAATATCATAAATCAAAGACAACTCAAGCAAGGATTAGCACAAAATAATTTATAATTTTTTTTCAAATAAATATGAACAAAAGAAAAAGAAAGAAAAATTATTCACAATAATTAATGAGTTCCAAAATTTAAAAACAAAAATTGTTCCCTGGCAACGGCGCTAAAAACGTCAAAACTTGTTGACCTTTTTCGGCAAGTGTATCGAGTCAAAAGTAATATAGACTTGTAAAGTACGAATGTCGATCCTTTAGCTATTTAGTAAATTACCTAACATTAAGAACAGATGTTATTCACAATCAATACATCAAAACTTATCCCTAGTATTCCAATATATTGAGTATTTTCATCTAGGTCAAAAACTTAAAAGTACTTCCCTTTTAAATTTAAGAATCAAAATCAAGACTCTATTGATTAGATAAAATCTAACATTAAGCGCAAGATGAAAATACCAATTGAGTAGAAACTAAATATTATATATAAAAATCACCAACATACAAATGAGTTAAAAAGGTTACATTCAATCCCAAAGATGAAGAATTAGCTACTCATGGTAGCCATTACAATCCAATGAAAGGAAGATTGCCAGAGAAGAAGAAAATCCTGATGCCAGCCGCCTACCTCCGTCCTCTAGGTCTTGATACTTCAGAAAACCTAAAATCACCCTTTTAAACTCGGTTTTGGGCTTAGGTTAAGTGACTTTTCGCTTGGGCTTTCTTTATTATTTTAAACTTTTTATTTCTTTTCTTCATGAATCTTCCAATCTATTATTTTCTTCATTCTTTTATATCTGAAATTTCACAATAATTGAGATCAAATGATTTCCTTTAACTTAGGACTCAAAACCTAAATTTAGATCCAAAAACTCTCAAATTGGTGGTAATTACTATTTTAAAGAACTCTTAAACCCACAAGTACTCAAGCTTTCTCATGTATAAAAACACTCAAAATTGACACTTATCAACGATTCATTTATTTGATAGAGATAGAATTGACACTGTTTAGAGGTTTTATAGTTTAGTTATTTGACAAAAATGAAAGTTGCACGGTCAGTTATTTAACAAAAAATAGAATGTGCACTCATTTAATGAAAAAATGAATTTCACTCATTGGAAGCAACAGAAAGGCTCTCATTCGTTGAACCCGAGTTCAATGCACTAAATCGACGATTTTTACATTTAAAATGGGGAAGGGATATATGTTAGGAGTTACTGAGAATTACGTTCACAAAAAGTTATTTTCACCGAGAGCAATTCGCACTGAGAATTACGCACACAAAGAGCGATGTGATTTCATAAAAAGAGAAGAAAGTGTTTTAGAAAGCGTTACAAAAGCAGAAGAAAAGCAAGAAAGTAGTAAGAAAAAGGCTTTGGAGGCTTTAAGAGGTATGTCTGAAAACTTGATGAATGTTGGTATTATTTGTTGTCTTTTCTTTCTTGGTTTTAATTTTTGTGTCTCTATTTTGTGTTCATTGGACAATTATTATTTGGTTTTTTCTTTCCTGGATGAAATATGAGTGAAGAACAGTAAGAATTCTCTCTAAAGAAAACATATTTGAGAGAAATTAAATCTAGAGAATATACTAGACTTTGAAATTCATTTGCCATGATACCATGATCATTCGGAAACAATTGCTGCCATGGGCACCATTTGGTGTGGAAATTGTTATTGATTGTTGTCGCTTTCCAAACTCGTGCCTCTGAACCTTTACCGAATGCTTTGAATGTTTTATTGAATGGTTCTGAACCTTTACCAAATGCTTTGAATACTTTACCGAATGCCTCTAACCTAGAACCGGATGTCGTAAACCCAAAACCGAGTGCCTTAAACCTTTACAAAATCACATAAGCCTAAAACCAAACATTTTCAACAAAGAACTGAATGCCTTTGACCCAATACCGAATGATGTAACCTAGAACCGAATGCCTTTAACCCAATGCCGAATGACGTAACCGAATACCAAATGACGAAAGCCTTAATCGAATACATGGTTCGAGAGCCTTTTTGAAAGCCTCGGCTGAATGCATAGTCTGAGAGCCTTTTCCGAAAGCCCTAGCCGAATGCATGTTCCGAAAGCCAATACCAAAAGCCTTTGACCAAAAGTCTTTTCCGAATAATATTCCAGAATGCCTTCTCTGATTTTATTTGGCCTAATGTTTTTTTTTTCTCAATTTTTTGTATTAAAAATTCTGCATCTATGCAGTTTAGTTTTTAATTCTTACTAAAAATACAAAAATATCAAATTTCTAAAAAATAAAAATATAAAATTTTCAAAAATTCAAAAACATCAAACTCTCAAATAAACAACTTTCTTTTAAAACTACGTATGCGTTGATTTTTCATCAGTGATGGAAATACGTAGGAGCAAGGTCAATCATTGTCGGGTCTCCTTATTTAAAAAGTATATTTTGTTTTTACTTAAATTTTCATTTCTATTTTGGGGAAGAAATAAACGCTTTATAAAATCACACTAATTTTACTCATTTGATTAAATGTATGGTCTTAAGACAAGTGTTGTGGGGATGCTAATACCTTCCCTACATGTAACCAACTCCCGAATCCAACTCTATTCCACAAATATTCCTTTTCCTTGTTTTTCCATAATAAATTATGGTGGCGACTCTATCTTTTTTATTCAAAATCCATTTTATCTCAGATGGCAGAAGGCACATTATTCTATATCAGATTGCTTTCTTTGTCCTACCTTATGTTTACTTAATACTTCTTAACATATATAACTGTTGTATGAGCTTTGTTATGAAGGGTTAAGCTTCTATTTGTATCAAACTTAAAAATCTTCCATTACTTTCTTGGTAGATCTTCTCCTTTTTTCCAGACAAGGCTAAGTTACTTTTACCAAGGGTTTTAATAACAACAATAATTCTTAAGAACTCATTTTGTATATTATGCCTATTGTAATGATTATGAATTTCTTCATTTTTAATTCGATGAATATATTCTTGCATAATTGGATCAAATTTTGCAATCATTTGTATCAAACTTAAAAAGTTTCTATTACTTTCATAGTAGATCTTCTCATTTTTTTTCACGCAAGGCTAAGTTACTTTTACCAAGGATTTTAATAACAACAATAATTCTTAATAACATCTTTTTTCAATGTTCACTATCTTTATTTATTTGTTCTTGAGTATGTTTATCTATTGTTTTATCTTTTGACAATATCATTTCGAGATCAATATTCAATTTATACTAATAAGTCTCTTAATTTCTTATCAATATCCTCCCGTGGACTTGGATCATATATATTTTTAATATTAGAATCATTTTGTCTTATAATTTCATTCTAGTTTTCATGAGTTTGAAAATAAAATATTATCATCTTCATTGACTATTTTATTATTGTCTTCACCTATATTTATATTATTATCATCTTCATTCAAAGAAGACTCACCTACATTTTCTAATTTATTTTTTCATTTATTTTTATAAATTTACCCATAGCCCCCTTTTTTTTATTCAACAAAAAGTTCACTCGTATCTTCTTTTCTTTTAAAGTTTTAAATAACTTAATTCATATTTTCTAGTTGACATATTTGTATATTTTTTATATAAAATTAAAAAAATATAATATATATATATATATATATATATATATAACATTAAATATAATTTTTAAGTATATAAAACGAGATTAAGTTAATAAGATAAAATCTGATTGTCAAGTCGTAGTATCTTGTTTTGAAGCCTCTTATTATTTCAATTTTGTCATTTAGTAAGTCTTTAATTTAATTTATAAATTTTAAATTTTTAATGCTCTTCCTTGAATCTGCACAAATTAATTAAACAATAATGAAAAATAAAAAAAATTGAGATCAATTCATCAATCTCGTATTATTTTTATCTAATATTGATGCACTCAAAAGAAGTAAAAGTGAACACCTCTAATTCTTCAATCTACAACTCAAAGTCTCCAAATAAAGACACATACATAAATCCACAATATAGAATGATGAAATAAATTTAAAATTAAAAAATGACCTAATGACAATTAAAAACTCAAATTGAAATAATATTATGAAAGAACCAATGAAAGAGACAGAGAAATGAAGGAGATATGTGAAGAAATGAGATAAATGAAAGAGATAAGTGAAGAATCAAAGAATGGAAGAAAAGATAAAGAAATGAGATAAGTGGAAGACTCAAGGCTCAAATAGGTAAAGCAATCACTTTAGGCCTCAAGGCTTAAAAAAAATTAATATTAATACATTATTTTAAAATTATACTAAAAATAATTTTTAATTAAAAATTTAAAATATCTTAACTCACTTTAAGTTTAATTTTAATTAAGTATCGATGTAAACTTAGAGTCAGTTAAGATATTTTTAATTTTTAATTAAAATTATTTTTTAGTATAATTTTAAAATTAAATACTTTTTTTTAATTTTATAATAATTATTAGTATTAAATTTTTTTAGGCCTTGAGGCCTAAAGCGATTGTTTTACCTGCTTGGGCTTTAAGCCCATGTTTATCCTTTCATTATCTGACTCTTCCACTTATCTCCTTCCTTAATTTATTCTTTCATTTTTTGATTCTTCCCCTTATGTCCTTCCTTTATCTCACTTCTTCACTTATCTTTTTCCTTTTTTTTGTCTCTTTCATTGGTTCTTCCATAATGTTATTTAAATTTGAGTTTTTAATTGTCATTAGGCCATTTTCCAATTCCAAATTTGTTTCATCATTCTATACAGTGCATTTATGTATGCGTCTTTATTTGAGACTTGGAGTTGTAGATTGATGAATTCAAGTTTGTGTTCACTTTTGCTCCTTTTGAGTGCATTAATATCAGGTAAAAATAATAGGAGAACTGAGTGACAAACTCAGCGAGAACGTGAAATGCCACTTATCTCAAAATGTATTACCAATAATTATGAAAGCATGTACGATGTACTCTTTCTTTGACTTGGATTTTTTTTTCCTAAGGAGGGTTTTGACAAACAAGGCCTTAATGAGACATGGTCTTAATGAGACATGGTCTTAATGAGACATGTACCTGAAATATTCAATAAAATGACGATTTTATATATTTTTTAGTTGTCAATTTTGATGGGAATCTTGGGAACCGAGCACAAGTTCGAGTTCACCCTAAAATGAATATAAAAGATTAAACAAATGCTTAAGTCAAAGTAACTCGGGAGATAAACAAACATCAAGTCCTCTTAAATTGAGTATGATCCTACAAAGGCTAAGCAAACGCTTAAGTAAATAAAGCTTAGGGAACAAGCAAATGCTTGAGTTCTCTCCAACAGAGTATACTTTTCATAATTAAGCAAACGCTTATGTAAACTAAGCTTGAGGAAGAAGCAAGCATTCGAGTTTTCTCAAAACGAGTCTAACATTCAAGACTAAGCAAACACTTTAGTCAATAAATATTGAGTGTTGAACAACGTTCTATACCACTCAGACTAAGAATAATATTTAGACAATCACTAAAGCCTATATCCAGAAAGAGAACAAACATTCATACACGATTGCTAAGAAACTATTCTGATAAGTCAAACAAGAGATGTTCAAGGTTCATTACAGAAAAGTAAAGCTACTACAGAAGATTAATCGTCTACAAGTTGGCCGTCCACCACCTCCTTGTCTAAATCAAATTGGGTCACTTGAAGTTCAGAGGAGGAGAGCAGAGCTTGTTGCATGGCATTCATAAAACCCTCTTCATAAGTGTTTACATAAGCCTTCTGCAATTTAGCTTTTTCCATTTTCCAGTTGGCCTCGCCTTTGGAGAGTTGCTCAATCTTCTCTTCTGACGAATGCAACCTCTCTTTTAAGTGCCTGATGTCAGCGTTTAACCGCCAATTCAGTCCTTGGCATTGGGAGAGTTCCAGCTCCTTGGCCAAGAACGCAGAGGCTCTCTCTGATTTCTCTTTGAGCAACTCTTGTACTTGCTTCTCCAATCTACCAACCTTGTTTTGCAAATCCAAATGACCTCGGGTAGCAACTTTGAAATGTTGGAAGATGGCCATACACCTTCCTAACATAACTTCTCCAGCATCAAAACAATCCTCAAACCCAATGGCTGCCATCATCTCGGCATCAAAGGGAGCGGGAAAGTTACTAAAGTCTGAGGCGGTTGTAGAGAGGTGATCCAAACTGATACCTCCCTCTGCCCGAGATATCAACCCTGGAAGAAGAAGATTCTGTAATGAACTAGGCTTGGAAGATGATGGAGCAGGTGGGACCAAACTTGTTGAAAGGACCCAACGAATTAAGATATATTATACTGGAAGATGAAATATAAAAATAATGATGAGAAACTTTAATTTAATTAAAAGAGACTAATAAATTTCAATCTTTTGTTAATATCAATATTAAAAAATTAATTAAGAATTAAAAAAATTTAATAATCACAGTGTTTCAATCCTCTTCAAGCATAGTTTGCTTTTCTACTCAATTCACTAAAATAGAAACTGCAAAAGTGATTAACAATGTTAATAAATCTTACCAAGGACAATCCTACTTGCACACTTGAGTCACAATTTTTGTGCAACCTAATACAAGTGATCAGTAAATGCTGCAAAGTTTTCACGTCCTTATTATATAAAGGGCGCAGGTTACTCGAGACCATAACCATTCTCCTCACAAGATTGACTTTAGAAAGTAGTCTATCAAGCAATACTCTCCATCCAAATATCTTGGTTGTTCCTGGCACCTTAAGACTCAATCTCACTAAAGCATTCATTACTCTAAACATCTAGAATCTCTTTTAGAGCCCAATACCCATAATAGACTGTATAGACATTTACACTCTCACCTACCTAACAGGATTGGTCAAACATATTCGTATTCCACACAACATTGTGGATGAGTTCCTCAGGCTGATTTTGCAACTCTTTTTTCCATTCAAATAATTCTCTCCTCCAAGGTATCTGTCATATGAAAACCTATGGATTTCCAAAATCATTCCTCAAGCCAAACTCACTAATCATCTTATTTGAGTACTG
>Ga0209489_106268_pt1 | contig 19358 bp, 20 predicted proteins | sample SiratrowhiteBW_FD_187527 | JGI IMG/M metagenome (GOLD analysis project Ga0209489, IMG submission 187527) | Root nodule microbial communities of legume samples collected from California, USA - Siratro white BW (SPAdes) (version 2) | ecosystem: Host-associated > Plants > Roots > Nodule | place...
AATCTGGATGCTTATGATCTTCAAATCCAGGAGGTTGACAAACATAAACTTCTTCATCAATATACCCATTAAGGAAAGCACTTTTGACATCCATTTGGTGAAGCTTGAATCCATTCATGCAAGCATAAGCTAAGAGTAGTCTAACAGCTTCAAGTCTTGCTACTGGTGCATAGGTTTCCCCATAATCAATTCCTTCTTCCTGATTGTAACCCTTTGCAACCAATCTAGCTTTGTTTCTCACAATAACACCATGTTCATCTAACTTGTTCTTGAACACCCACTTGGTGCCAATGACATTCATCCCACTGGTTCTTGGAACAAGTGTCCAGACCTCATTCTTGGCAAATTGGTTCAGTTCTTCGTGCATAGCAGTTATCCAATTGCTGTCTTCCAGTGCGTCAACTACAGTCTTTGGTTCAGTTTGTGAAACAAATGCCATATGTTCACAGAATTGATTCAGTGTACTCCTGGTTGAAACGCCTTTCTGCACCTGTCCAATTACATTATCCCATGACAAATTCCTAGGAACTCTCCACTCCTTAGGCAAATCTGAACTGATCCTGTCAGTAACAACTTCTTGTTCAGCAGATTGATCTTCTGGTTTTGTTGACTGAATTTCTAGTAGCACACTGGTTATTCGGTCTTATTTTCAAGTTCAGTTCCAGCTTGTTGAATAATTGGAATTTCACCATCTGCACATGTCTTAGATCTTTCTTGCATAACTTGGTTAGTTTCATCAAAATTCACATGTACAGATTCTTCTACCAGCATAGTCCTCTTGTTATAGACACGATAAGCATGACCATGTTGTGAGTAACCCAGAAAAATACCTTCATCAGACTTGGAATCAAACTTACCCAGGTTGTCCTTACCATTATTAAGTATGAAGCACTTACATCCAAATACCTTTAGGTGAGACACATTCGGTTTTCTTCCTCTGAACAATTCATATGGACTTTTCTTCAGTATGGGTCTGATCAGCACTCTATTTAGTACATAGCACGCTGTGCTGACAGCATCTGCCCAGAAATATTTGGGTAGTCCAGTCTCGTTCAACATCGTTCTGGCCAGTTCCTCCAAAGATCTGTTTTTCCTTTCTACAACTCCATTCTGCTGTGGAGTTCTTGGTGCTGAGAAATTGTGCTTGATTCCCAGCTTACTGCAGAATCTGTCAAACCTTTCGTTCTGAAATTCTCTCCCATTGTCAGATTTAATGGATGAAATACTGCAGTCCTTTTCATTGTGAACAACTTTGACAAATCCTTTAAAGACATGGTAAGTTTCATCTTTGGTGGCTATGAAAAATGTCCAAGTGAACCTGGAATAGTCATCAACAATAACAAGACCATAGTAGTTCCCTCCTAGGCTCATAGTTCTAGAGGGACCAAATAAATCCATGTGCAGCAGCTCAAGTGGTATAGTTGTTGAAACAACATTAATCGGTTTAAAAGAGCTTTTAGTTTGCTTACCCATTTGGCATGCTCCACACAGTTTGTTCCTCTCAAACTTAAGCTTAGGAAGACCAATTACAAGATCTTTAGATGCAATCCTATTTAGATGATGCATGTGAATGTGTGCAAGTCTCCTATGCCACAACCAAGATTCATCATCTCGGGATAGAAAACAATTCATGCTAGATGTTATGCAAGACACATTCAGCATGTAAATGTTACTCACTCTTTTACCTACAAGAACCATTTCAGCAGATTTTGAATCTGTTATGAGACATTGAGCAGGCTCAAACGTGATCTTGTACCCCTTATCACACAGTTGACTGATACTTAGTAAGTTGTGCTTTAATCCTTCCACTAAGAGTACATCTTCGATGATTACTCTATCATTTCTTCCAATATCACCAACTCCAAGTATCTTGCCTCGGTTATTGTCACCATATGTCACATATCCTATAGATTTCCATTTGATATTAACCAACTGAGTTGAATCTCCTATCATATGCTTTGAGCATCCACTGTCCAGATACCACATCAGCTTACTGGATGCCAAGCAGACTTGCAGAACAGATTAGAATTGAGGCATTGGTACCCTGTTAAATTTGGGTCCATCTTTGTTAGTGATGCTTTTACGCATCCACCTAACTAAACCTTTTGGCACTAAAAATATTCTAAACTTACAGTCCTTGATAGAATGACCTCTTTTCATACAATAAAAGCAGGTACTAGGCTGTGAAAACTGTTTAGTATTGGTTTCGAAAAAGCTATTGTAATTTTTCTGTTTCCTTGGGAAATTGGGTTGATGTCCAATTCTAGCCTTTTCGAAAACATAGTTCTGAGAGCCCAGAATGGCATTCAGATTGGCTGTTCCCATAGTCAACTTCGAAGCAGTAGTAATTAGGTAGCTCACCTTCTTTTGAAGAACTTAACAGTTTCACAGTTTGCTGGCTTGCTGGAGTCTAAGTTACTAGAAGTTTTGTAGTGTTCAAGGTCTTTCACTCTTAAAACTTCATCTTCCAGTTCCTTAACTCTGTCTTCCAACCAGTTGTTCATACCCTTCAGTCTATTGTTGGAACGAGCCAACTTGTTTCCTTTCTCATGCGTCTCTTGAAACGCATTCAGCAGTGAACTGTAATTTGTACTGTTAAATGAAGTGCTGGAATCTTCACTACTAACCTTAGAAACCTTTCCAGCCATGAAACACGGATTTGCTTCAATGTCTTCCTGTGAAGAGCTGCTGGATGAAGATGCATTGTCTTCCCATGCAATGTATGCCTTTCTTCCCTTTCCAGCTTTGTAATTCTTCTTATCAATGCTCTTCTCTTTGTTAGCCAAATTTGGACAGTTTGCTTTCACGTTCCTCTTTGCCACAGCCATAATAGGTTAGCTTATTTGAATTTGAATCAGGTTTTCTAGTATACCTTTTAGATTGCTGATTCTTTGCCCTTCTCTTCAGTTTGATGAATTTTTGGAATTTCTTTGTCAGCAAACTGAGGTCTTTAGAATCACTATCTTCTTCTGAGTTGTCCTCACTGGTTTCAATCTCAGCAACTTTTGATTTCAGTACAAGGCTTTTGGATTTCTTTTCAGCAGATTCCATTTCCTTTAGCCTCGTCATCTCCAGTTCGTGCTCTCTTAGTTTGCCAAAAAATGCAGCTGTTGTGAGAGTTGTCAAATCTCTGGTTTCTGAAATTGCTGTCACCTTGGGCTGCCAACTTCTGTCCAAGCATCTCTTAAAAGGGATTTTCCTTTGGATCTTGCAATGTGTTACTAACAGTAGCCTTATTATTGTTTGTATATTCATGATACCCTCCTAGGTCAAACACCAGTATGTAAAAACATGAAAACAGTAAATTATATGGCATATACACAAAAAAATTAAGAATAAAAAAAAATTAACAAGAAACAATCTCCCAAGGTTATTTTCAATGCACCCTCACAAGGCCTCTAAAGATTCAAGGATTTTGAGACCGAAAGCCTCAAACTAGTGCCCATGCTCCACTTGTGTTATTTTATGTGCCAGGAAATAAGATTAATAGTGAAACCCGAATTTCGGGGCTAGATTTGGAGCACCTATGGTTATCATAAATGGTTATGTAATATATCATTGAAAAGAGCTCCAGAAGCTCTTTCCAACGCACTCCTCCACCAATCTCACAGGTTCACCGTTTGCTCTCTAATTTACTCCAAAGTGAGTCCACTGGACAAACTTGAGCAGACTAGGTGCTCGACAAAATGTCTGAATGAATTACAGTTTTTCAAATCCAATTTCATGCATATTCACTAACTGTAATAACTCATTTATGATACAATTCAACTCAACATAACCTAACCTACAACATTGAACCACATTTACATAGAAACAATCACATGCTCCAACCTCTTCCTCTCATATATCAAACACAAATCATAATCTCACTGTTTCTTTAATTTTCATATTTCTAAACTCATTATTTTTGCTCATACATGTTCCTAATAGGTGCAGAAAACGAAATTACACAATATTACACAGCAAAACACATTAAAACAGCAAACACGATCTCGTCGAAGTACATTTTCCGGTGAGATTCTGGTGACCTTGAACAGCCAGTTCGAAAGTCACCGTTTATTCACCACCACTTCCTCGTTCTAATGCAATTGAAATCAAGTTATTCTGTGCAATATATAGAGAGAAATCAATGAAAGAAAAGATCGCCGGTGCAACTCCATTGAAGGAGATAACCGACACAACTCCGATCAACAAAACTATAGCTATTTAGGCACTTTCAGCTTATGAAATATACAGAAATGGAATGAGGATGAAGAGACTTACCTCTTGAAGCGAAGAGGAGGACGCGGTGCTCCGGCGAGAGGTTTTTGAGATTCCGGCGAGCTTCGAATTGACGTTTTCTCTCCCTATTTCTTTTCTCCGTCCTCTCTAGACCTTTCTTTCTACTCTTGGGAAGCTTTAGAGATGAAATTTTCGAATGAAAAACCTCTCCCTCCACTTCTATCTTGCACTGTGTATATTGGTTTCTCTCTTTTTTTCTCCTTCTTGCTTTTCAACTTCTTTCCGAAAATCCTCTGCCCCACTGTATGAATGTGTATTCTCATTTTATAAAAGAAATTTGACGATTTGCTTCTCCCTACTTACCATTTGTTACAATATGGTTACTACGTAATCATTATTTTTTTCAAATCTTTCCTCTATCTCCAAAACGTTGCCCATGCCAACATGAACCATCCTTATTCCACGCCTCTTCAAAAAATGTTGCCTGCCACTTTTTATTTTATTTCATTTTTATTTTCTTTTTCTTTCATTTTCTTTATTATCAAATAATCTTTATTTATATTTTAATCTTAATCTTAATTTTTTTAACTTTGAATTAAAAGAAAATGAATGTAAATAAGTTAAAAAAATATTATTTTCATCTGGACAAAATCTAGTGTTGACAGCTGCCCCTCTTTACTTAACTTTTACTAAATAACTTTGAAAATTAAAATTTCCAAGTTATTAGAGTAAAAGATAACTAAAGACAGAAACAATGGATTTCGTTCAGAATGAAAAAGAAAAATATTTTCAAAATTTGAGAACATAAAAAAAATGACGTGATAACCTTGACCTTTTGAGGACGAGAGGGTTACACATCAAACATGGCTGAGACCTTTCTCTAGATAGAGATACGACTTTGAGTCCTTTCTCTATAAAATAATTTTGAAAAATGAGCTTATATGATGATTCAACTGAGTTCTTTCTTAACTGGAGATTCGACTTTGAGTCCTTTCTCCAAATATAAGGTTGACTTTGAGTCACCTTTCAACTGTAGAGATACAACTTTGAGTTCTTTCTCTAACTGTAACAACATTGAGTCAAATGTTTCTGTGAAGATATGACTGAGTCCTTTCTTCACTGGAGATACAACTTTGAGTTCTTTCTCCAATAGGGATTTGACTTTGAGTCCTTTCCCTAGCATAATTTTGAGTTATTCTTCATCAAAAGGTCAACTTTGAGTCGCCTATCTTTTATCTTCAAATCATGGAGGCAGACTTTGAGTCGCTCATCCAAAAGGTCAACTTTGAATGTTCATTTGTCTGAAAGATATGCATGTATGAATGCATGGGAACTTTGAGTTCCTCTTTTTGAATGAATGCATGTTTGAATAAATGGAAACTTTGAGTTTCTCTTTTTGAGTGAATGTTTGTTTGAATGAATGAAAACTTTGAGTTTTCTTTTTTAAATGATGAATGAAACTTTGAGTTTATGATGAATGGAAAGATGCATGAAACTTTGAGTTTCTCTTGATGAATGGTGCATATGTGAATGCATGAAATCTAATTTTTTCTTAATGAAAATACATATTTGAATGCAGAATGATTTGACCTTTGTTTATTTGAAGAATGTATGTTTGAATGCATAACCTTTTTACTCTTTTTGAAAATGTATGTTGGAATACATGACATTTTTTTATTTTGAATGCATGAGAATTTTGATTATTTTAAAAAAACAAATTCTGAATCGTTTTTTCTTTGTCAATTTTTCTAAACTAGATGTTTCTATGCAATCATTGAATTTATTGGTAATGAATTTTGATTTTGATTTTTTTTTTTCATTTTGCAAAAGATATTCATAAATCTTAATGTCTGACAGAAAATTGTGAATGTTATCAATTCTAATATTTTAATGCATATGTGTTAGAATGGGTGGATGAACAAAATATGAGAAAAAATATTAAACTCCAACTAGGCAATGAAAGTGTCCCAGTTTTTAGTATGGAGAATGGGTACAACTTTTATTTTGAATCTTTCATGCTCTTTGAGAGTTGGACATGAATGCAATGGAATTGATCCAGTTTTGAAATATGAGAAATTGGGTTCAAAGAGGTGGCTTATGAACACTGGGTGATGATTAGGAGAGTGTAACTCTTATTGAAAAAACTGCATTGAATCACGCAAAGAGTGCCCCAGTTTTGATTTTTAAGGGTAATAAACAAATTTAAATAAACAATGAATCACATGAGAAAGAATTGCTCCAGTGTTGACTTTATCAATGCTATTTTCATTTTGAGTTTCAAATCAGGTGTCACTTTTTTTACCAGAGGCATTCTGATTTCTTTTTATTTCTTTTTCTTTCATTTTCATTTCTTCTTTTTTTCGTTTCGTGTTGTCAGTCATAATTTTCTATTGCAAAACTATTCTAAGTGAAAATCATTAACAATCATTCCCCAATCCATGTGGACTTTATTGGGCTTGTAATGTGGCCAAAGGTTAAAGGGTTTTGAAGAAAATGATATTAAAGGCCCAAAAAGTGTTTATGGGTTATAATTTGGAACAAAGATCATCAATTATTGGTTTGTGAAAAACATCCAAGACTTTCTTTTGAGTTTCTTCTTTAATTTTTTCTTCTTTTTTCTTCTTCTCACTTTGTGAGAACAATTTTGTTTGTGAGTTGTCATCCTTTTGTTTTGATGACACATTTTCATTTTTGAACTTCTTCTTTTTTCTTTTCTCTTTTCCTTTTCTTTTGCTTCTAATTTGGGAGCTTTTGTTGCACTTTTTTTTGAATTTTCTTCTAAGAAACTTTTGATATGCAGACTTGAACTGACTTTCACTTGATGATCCTTGTTCAAGGTATATATTTTAAAAGAAAAATTTTGTATTAGGCTCAAATAAAGGTGCAATGGATATTTTATGATTTTTATCTTTGGGATGAGAAAAATGGCCATATATCATTTTGGGTCTTGATTGCTTCAATTTTCAAAAAGATTAGCTTTTGCAACAAACTTCAATGACTTTTAACATGTGTCAAATTTTTTATTTCTTTTCTTTTTTTTTACTCTTTTATATGTCCTAACTTTTGCTTAGACTGCCTTTTGCGGGTTTTCAGTCTAACGGGCTTCTATTTTTTATTATATTTATGTTAATGCCTCTAGTAAATGAATTTTTTTTGAAATTGGGACAAATAAGATCTAATTGCCCCAATATGAAAAATCTTTTTTGACAATTTTTACCATTGGAGTAAACCTTTCTCGTTAAATAGGCTCAAAGAAGGCTCAAAGGATTTTATCCAAAACATATGCATTCAATATGTTAAATTGAGAAAATAATTTATTTTGGTTTTTCTTTTATATCAGGCTTTAAGATATTTTTCATTTTTTTGAAATTTTCTGATAAATTCAATGATTCCATAAACATGATTTATTATGAAATCGTTTTTCTTCTTTTTATCATCATTCTGTGACATCTTTTAGAATTCGAGGAATCTTGTAAACAACCCCTGGTGTATACTTCTCTTAGCATAAGAAAATATATAATAGAGAATTCAAAGAAAATTTTATTTCATCAAAAGATAATGCAGATACAATTCCAATGTCATTTTTATACAAAAATTTCATATTCCACAAAAATTTGCATTCCCCATATCATGGAATCAGGTTATGTATAAAACTTTTTAACTGTGTCAGAGTTAACCGGTAAAGGTAACTCTTCCCCATCCATCCTTGTGAGAATTAGTGCTCCACCAGAGAAAGCTTTCTTTACCACATATGAACCCTCATAGTTAGGCATCCATTTACCGTGATGATCCTTTTGAACAGATATGATTTTTTTAACCACCAGATCTCCTTCACAAAACTCTCGTGGACGAACTTTTTTGTCAAATTCCTTTTTCATTCTTCTTTGATACAATTGTCCATGGCACACAGCGACTAACCTCTTCTCATCAATGAAACTAAGCTGATCATATCTTGCTTGGACCCACTCAGCTTCTTCCAACTTGGTCTCCATCAATACTCTAAGAGAAGGTATTTCGACCTCAAATGGTAATACTGCTTCCATTCCATATACAAGCGAGAAAGGCGTTGCTCCTGTTGATGTTCTCACCGAAGTGCGATAACCATGCAAAGCAAACGGTAACATCTCATGCCAATCTTTATATGTCACTACCATCTTCTGAATTATTTTCTTTATATTCTTATTCGCCGCTTCAACCGCTCCATTCATCTTTGGTCGATAGGGGAAGAATTATGATGCTTAATCTTGAACTCTTCACACAGCTTTGACATCATATTATTGTTCAAATTAGTGGTATTATCAGTAATAATTCTTTCAAGAATTTCATATCTGCAAGTCAACTCTTTCCTTATAAATTTTGCCACCACTTTTTTGGTCACATTAGCATAGGAAGCAGCTTCAACCCACTTTGTAAAGTAATCTATGGCCACCAGTATGAATTGGTGTCCATTTGATGCTTTTGGTTCAATAGCACCAATGACATCTATACCCCACATGGAGAAAGGCCATGGCGCAGATAAAACATTCAAAGTAGTAGGCGACACGTGAATATTGTCGGCATACACTTGACATTTATGACACTTTCTCACATGCAGACAACAATCATTTTCCATAGTCATCCAGAAATAACCAGCCCTTAGTATCTTCCTAGCCATAGAATGTCCATTCATATGTGTTCTGAAGGTTCCTTCATGTATTTCTTGCAATATCAACTCTGCCTCTTTTGAATCCACACATCGGAGTAGCATCATATCATGATTTCGTTTATACAACACATCTCCATTCAACACGAAACCAGAGGCTAACCTTCTTAACATTCTTTTATCATTCTCTAAGGCTGAATCAGGATATTCTCGACTCTTGAGGTATCGTTTAATATCGAAATACCACGATTTACCATCCATTTCTTCTTCTATGAAATGACAGTATACTGGATTTTCATAGCTTTGCATTTTAATCATTGGCAATTTCTCCTCTCGACTAACCTCAAACATGGATGACAAAGTAGCAAGAGCATCAGCTAACTGATTATCTTCTCTTGAAATATGATGAAACTCTATATCTTCAAAATGCTCAATCATTCCTTTGATATATGCTTTGTAAGGAATCAATTTGTGATCTCGAGTTTCCCATTCTCCTTTTACTTGATGAATAACCAGCGCTGAATCACCATATACATTCAAGCGCTTTACTTTCAATTCTATGGCTGCTCGGATCCAAATAACACAGGCTTCATATTCTGCTATATTATTTGTGCAATCAAAACATAATCTTGCAGTCATTGGTATATATTGTTTTTCTGGGGAAATAAGCACTGCCCCTGTATCATGTCCTAATGCATTAGACGATCCGTCAAAGAATAAAGTCCATTTTTTTTCATCCTCCGTACTTTCTTCCGTGGCAAACAGGGCCATAATGTCTTCATATGGGAACTCAGGTTGCATAGGTTAATAGTCATTTACGGGTTGATGAGCTAGAAATTCTGCCAAAGCAATACCTTCAATAGCTTTTTGCGTGACATACGAAATATCAAACTCTAATAATAACATCTGCCAACGAGTTATTCTTCCAATCAAAGCAGGCTTTTCAAAAATATACTTGATTGGATCCATTTTAGATATTAACCATGTTATATGACTTAGCATATATTGTCTCAAACGATTTGCTGTCCAAGCCAATGCACAACAGGTTTTCTCTAACGTGGAATATCTTTGTTCACAATCAGTAAATTTCTTGCTCAAATAATATAAGGCATGCTCTTTCTTTCCCGTTTCATCATGTTGTCCCAAAACACAACCCATTGATCCATCTAATACTGTCAAATAGAGAATAAGAGGCCTTCCAGGAACTGGCGGACGCAGTATTGGAGGTTCTCTTAGATATTGTTTAATCTTGTCGAATGTTATCTGACAGTCTTCATTCCATTCTACCACTTGATTTTTCCGTAACAATTTGAAAATCGGCTCACAAGTAGCGGTTAACTAGAAAATAAATATAGCAATGTAATTTAATCTTCCCAGAAAACCTCGAACTTCCTTCTCCGTGCAAGGATGTGGCATTTCAAGAATAACATGTACTTTATCTGGATCCACTTCTATTCCTCTTTGACTGACAATGAATCCTAGAAGCTTCCCAGATCTTACTCCAAAAGTGCACTTAGACGGATTCAACCTGAGTTTATATTTTCTCAATCTTTCAAATAACTTTCTCAGATTAACAAGATGTTCTTCTTCAGATGCAGATTTAGCTATCATATCATCAACATAAACTTCAATCTCTTTATGCATCATGTCATGAAAAAGAGTCACCATTGCCCTCTGATAAGTTGCCCCAACATTCTTTAACCCAAATGACATCACTTTATAACAAAATGTGCCCCATAGAGTGATGAAAGTAGTTTTCTCAATATCCTCTGGCGCCATTATAATCTGATTATATCCTGAAAATCCATCCATGAATGAGTATAATAGTGACGTGGCAGTATTATCTACTAATGTGTCGATATGCGGTAGAGGAAAATCATCTTTAGGTCTAGCCCTATTCAGATCTCTGTAGTCTACACACATTCAAACTTTCCCATCTTTCTTTGGCACAGAACAAAATTTGCTACCCATTGAGGATATTGTGCTACTGCTTAAAATCCAGCATTGAACTGTTTTTCTACTACTTCTTTTATCTTCAGCGATACCTCAGGTTTCATTCTTCTCAACCTCTGTTTAATTGGATGACATTCTGGTTTAAGTTGTAGCCTGTGTTGTACAATTTCGGGATCCAGACCAGGCATATCTTTGTATGACCAAGCAAATATATCTTTAAACTCTTTCAAAAGGGTATATAGCTGCAGTTTCATTTCTTTTGTCAGACCAGCTCCAATTTTAACATTCTTTTCTTCCCGCTCATCTTCCAAATTAACCATTTCCACTTCTTTTTGGTGCAGTTTAATTTCTCTCGCCTCTTGTTCAACTAATCTCAACAACTCTGGAGAGGGTTCACAATTTTCTTCGTATTCATCATTTTCCATATAATCATCGGGGTTTGTGAAATTTGGACATGAACTATTGGAATGATTATTTTCAAAACAAGCTTCATCATATCTGCATTATTCAATTTTACGAAAATAAATAAACAAGACAAAAATTTGAATGAAAAATCAACATTTTATTAACTGAAACAGTGTTAAAGCTAAGAGAAAGTATTACAAAGTAAAGGAATTGTTTAAAATGAAAGTTTCTTTTTCTATTACATTTCCTCATGTGTATACACCATGGGTATTTCTACAGTTTTCCAATTGCCAATCTGTTCTTCTGGAAGATAGGGGTGTACAAAATTTGAGCCTTCATCTTCTAGCTCCCATTCAATTGCTGCCACTTGGTCAAGATTAATCCATCCGACACTATAAAAACTTTGATACAGGCTGCATAAAGGAATTCCTTTTGTTTTTGGCTCACTCCCCTCTATCCTGGCTTGTTTTCTTTCAATCATTTCTTCAATCCTCCTTCTTCGGTCTTTGGGTAGGTTTGTAACCCAAACCATACCTTCCTTTGTCCTCAACCAGCTCTAGTGGTTTTACAAACCCATCATTGTTTTTGCCCAAACCACTACCATATTTATACCCCTTCTCCATCATAGTTTTAGCCACCATTAGTGATGCATTAGATAGATGCGGATTCACCCTGAAAGGTTCAATATAAGCTGTGCTGACAATCTCCAGAGCTTGAAAAGAGGTTTCTAAAGCTTCCTCTGCGGCTTCAATGTAGGGAGTGGTTGTGGGTCCACATACTAGCAAGTCTTCTTCACCAGAAACTATCATCAATTATGAATTTTAATTTCTGGTGCAAGGAAGAAGGCACTACTCCAGCTGTATGTATCCAAGGCCTTTCATGCAAGCAACTGTAGGCCGGTAATATGTCCATAACTTGGAACATAACTTGAAAAATGCATGGTCTGACTTGCACTGGTAGTTCTACTTCACCAACAACTTCCCTCTTACTTCCATCAAAAGCTCTGACCACCATGGTACTGGGACGTAAATGAATCCCATCACTTGGCAATTTGTTCAGGGTGGATTTTGTCATTACATTCAACGATAAACCATTATCAATTAATACTCGTGATATAAAGTGATTCATGCATTTAACTGAAATGTGAAGAGCTTTATTGTGCCCTCTGCCTTCTGGTGGTAATTCATCCTCAGTAAAAGTCAAGTAATTGTTAGCAGTAATATGGCTAACAATCCCTTCAAATTTATCTAAGGAAATGTCTTGTTCCACATGGGCTCCGCTCAGAATTTTCATTAGTAATTTCCGATGAGAATCTGAATGCATTGATAGCTCCAACAAAGACACCTTTGCAGGCATTCGGTTTAACTGGTCCACCACTTTATACTCGCTTTGTTGGATAAATTTTAATAACTCATATGCATCATTATTTGTAACCTCTTTTCTTTCTTTCTGATCCAGCTCTGAATCAACTTGCACAACTTTTCCTTTTAAAAATGATCTAACCTTTTCTGCAGCCACTTCTTCTCTGATCTTTTCATGTCTTTTCTCATCTCTCAACTCAGGAGGAGTAAACAGTCGACCACTCCCAGTCATGCCCCCAATTCAGGATATATTATCAATAACATCTTTGCCTTGTTCGACTGATTTATCTTTTTGTTCTCCTTGGATCATATTGACACCATACTTCCAAGGAACAACTCTATCATTCTTGTATGGGAAAGCAGAGGGTGTCTGAATCACCAAAGGTTGTCGTCCTGCAGGCATGGAATTGGTAGGCTTGGTAAATTGTATCACCAACGGTTTAGGCCTTTGTGGAATCCATTCTTCTCCAATAAATACTTCCCCTTCCTTCTTTTGATGATTGACTTGTAGAATATGTCTATCTATCAAGTCTTGCACAAAATTTTTGAATTCAGGACACTCATCAATAGAATGCTCGGTGCTAGCATGGAAACCACATTTATCTTCCGGCCTATGTTCATATGAGAACAAACCAGCATGGCAGATTGCGCTGAAAACCTCATTCGTAGGTTTTTTCATTTCATTAACACTTCTAACCCAGTTTGGCTTTTCTTCCTCAATTACAACATTAACCGTGGTGTTCGCATGTCCAGACAAAGGGTTTTTATCCACATTTGGCTTTTGCTCTTAAAAATTAAGCCATCCTGAATCGAGTAAGGATTGCACTTTGTACTTAAGGGCTAGACAATTTTCAGTTGAATGACCAATCTCTCCACCATGATATTCACACTTAGCATTAGCATCATAAAATCTAGGATATGGCGGTTGTATGGTTATTGCTGGACATATAACAACCAATGAATTTTTAACCAAATCAGGTAACAACTCTGAATAGGTCATTAGTAAAGGAGTAAACTTCACCGCCTTCTCTCCTGAATTATTCCTTTGACCAAAATTTTGATTTTGTGCCTGATTAGCATTCTGAACCCCTGGATTGGGTTGATAAGCATTATGATTTGCCATTGGTCGTCTATACCCAGTCTGTGGCCGGGGAGCATTATACTGATAGTTCGGAACAGCATTTGCAACGTAAGCATGTGATGGTCTTTAATTTGGTCGATATTGCTGTTGATACCTTCCCCAATATGGCATGGCCAAAGCTGCTTGCACCTCTCCTTCTTTCTTTCTATTGTTATTATTGAACCCATACTTCTTAGCATTGGTAACCGCGAATGGGTTTTGTGCTATTTTTCCACTTTTAAGCCCGTGTTCAATCCTTTCGCCGATAGTAACTATATCAGAAATTTGCAAGATACACTTCCCAGCACATGTTCATAGTATGGGATTGCAGTGTTTCAATGAACATGGTGATCATTTCCTTCTCATGTCGAGGTGGTTCCACTTGAGCAGCCAACTCCCTCCATCTTTGGGCATATTCTTTAAAAGTCTGGCACTTCTCTTGAACAGGCCTTGTAACTGCATTGTATCGGGAGCCATGTCCATGTTATATTTGTACTGTTTGATGAAAGCATCAACCAAGTCTTTCCATGACCGGATTCTAACCGGTTCCAAATTCATGTACTAATTCAAAGCTATTCCAGTGAGACTGTCTTGGAAGAAATGCATTAATAGCTTCTCATCATGGGCATGAGTAGCCATTTTTCTGCAATACATGATCAGATGGCTTTTCGGACAAGTGGATCCTTTATATTTCTCGAATTCATGGACTTTGAATTTTGGGGGTATCACAACGTCTAGAACCAAACACAGCCCCGCAGCATCACCAAACTCACAAGCACTAGCTCCTTCAATAATTCTGAGCCTTTCCTCTACTATCTCCAGCTTGCTTTTTATCATATCGGCATTAATCAGCATATTTTGAATGCCTTCATTCACATTATTCTTTGACACAGACGTTTCTCCAGTGGGAACTTGCAGAACTCGTGGTTGGACGTTAGAAGTGACCCTATCAATTACCACCTTCTCCATATGACTAGTAGTGGGTATTTGAGTAAACTTGGGTTGACCTTTGCGGTTAGCAACATTACCCATTGGTGGCATAATTTCTTGCTCTTCATACCCTTCATATACATGTTCATAGTTTAAAGGCATTCCATATGGAGGGAATTCGTGGGTGTTTCTATTCCCACAATTAGGGTCACGAGTCTGTGATGTACCTTGCTAAAGAACAAGGGGATGTGAAGACTGAGCCTCTTCATTGCGGACAGCCACCATCATTTCAAACATCTGACCCATCTAATTTTTGAGCTGGTCAATGTCAGCCTTCATACTTTCTTGCATTTCACCCAATTGTCCATTCTTTTGCTATTGGCACAAGTTCTGTAGTGATGTCGTGAAATATTTGTCGTTATTATGTTTCTGTTGATTTTATTGTTCATGAGAAAAATAAGAATGTGAACTGAATGCTATGAAAAACATAAATTGTATGCATGTTGTTTAAACAATAATTGTGAAAATCGCGCACACACTCATGGAAATTTAATCTGTATTTGTATTAATAGGGAAAACAACTGATCGAATCAAATAGAATACAATGACTCCCTAGAGCGAACTATCATAATCTTCATCTGCTCTACTAAATAATTACAATGATTTAAAAAATTTTGAACAGCATCTGGGGGATTGAAGAACATCAGTGATATGTCTACTTCTCTTAGCATCCTCAGCACCTCATCAATAGCTCCATTGGCTAAAGCAGCCAACTGTGAGAAACACGTCTTCTAATGAATTATGTCTCGCTCTTGATCTACTATGTGGTTCTCCAGCTGGGTCATCATGATCTGGTGCCTCTCTTCAATCTCCATCTCTGAGGTCATCTGACATTATCTCTTTCATTTGTGACTCTGTGTTGTGGAACTTATCCTGCAAGTCATATAGCTCCCTTATCAGCTTTTGTCCGTCCTGCCTGGCTTCCTCATATGCGTTCTTCCATTGGCGTTCAGACAACACAGCCACTTCCCGCTCTCTAGCTCTTGAAGTTAATTCAGCTTTGGTTGCAGTCAGCTCTTGAGTCATCTCCATAATGCACTCTCTATCCACTTTCTACCTCTTGATCAATTTCTCATTGGCCTTTGTCTTTGCTTCACATTCTACCTTGACATTCAAGTAATCGTGTTGAAGGCTTTGCATATCATTATTCAATGTATCGTTCTTTCTTTTTAGCCTTTCAACCTCTTCTTTCAACTTCTGAATTTCTTCAGACCTTGTGTCAGGTGTACGTTCTTCAGGTATAGATTTTTCCAAAGGCTCCTGAGAAATCAATTTGTAAGGCAGCTTGACTTCTTTCACTCTATCTGCTAACCATTGCTGATACGGGATTTCTTTATTCATTGACCACGACCTCGTGTCCCTTTCCGCATAGGATATGTTCTTCCAAGCACTACGAATATGACGTAGTGTCTTAGTCACAAATCCAACTGCCTTTGAGCCAAAACTAGATTGTAACTAATGCATCCTCTTACTCCTATAAGAGGCACATTAGGGAAGCCATCACAACTGTAAACAAGCTTCGACCTTTGTTGCCATGATGGTTGCCATATAATCTTCTTCTGATTCAAACCAGCAACAAATAAAGCCCATTCTTTACCACTTCTCTTCTTTAGCTTCTTCCGAGTCACCAGCTCTATAGGACACCTGACTCCCAGAACATTATCCTCAACACGGGCCATCAACCAAACATACAGAATGTGTACACTACACAACATCTTTCTCACTTTTCTCTCATAGCACAAATCCAGAGCTAGATATGTGTCTGCTAGAATTGCTGTAACTGGATTCTCGGACCTTGTTCTAACAGCAACAAATATGTCCACAGCAGCAGCATAGTCAATATGATCACCGGTATAGGGAAACAATATCACTCCATATAGTACGAGAGCCAACACATCCATAAATGTTTCCCAATTTCTTTTACACTCAACTAAAGAAGATGTGCTTCTAAGAACCTTTGAGAAAACCCCTTGGTATCTTTTACAGTAACCAAACGACCCTTCAACATATCTTCAGGGATTTTGGTGATGGATGATAATGTTGAGATAGAAGCATGTTGCTCAAAATACCTATAAGGGACTCCACCACTCAGAGGCATATCCATAACCTGTTCATACTCCTCTGTAGTGGGTACCAACTAAAAATCCTGGAATGTGAAACATCTCATGTATGAGTCATAATACTGAGCAAGCGCCGTGACAATAGATATCTCAATTTCTAGCTCTAACAACCCCAATAAGTTTCCATACTTTCTTCTGAAAGCTCCTCTATGTATAGGTTTCAACTTCTTTCCAAGCTCCCGGAGATTAGAGAGATTGTTTCCTATCGGTTCAAACTTCAACTTCTTTTTTAAGTCTGAAGTCTCTGATCCCTTCTCAACTCCCAATCCAAAATTAACCTCCATGATCTGGTGTACAATTTTCAAAATTACTGTTTAGAAGAAAAGTCATGATGCATGAAACCAATGTTACAATATGTATGTTATGCATTAAAACATCATTTATTTCACAAGCAGATGTCGGTGAGCGGTTGAAAAACTTGATTGTCTCCCTTAATGCCCTAAACAAATCGGCAGCATAACACCTAGGGTTCTAAGATCTTTACATGCATCCTCACAAAGGTAAGTTCCCTAATTCCTAAAGGTATAAAGGTCACCAGAGCTATGGCCCTCGTTTATCACCTTATTCAAAGCTGTGGGTAAACAACTAGCTCATGAACAGGCAATAAAGAGAACAGAATCTGATTGGGATTCTCATGAAAACCGAAGTAGGAAGTACATCCCGTCCGGTATCACTGAATCCCTCTATTTCTAATCTTTTTCAGACCCGGGGTTTTAGGGTCCCACTCATGATATATGCATGAAAAATGTGTGTGTGAAGGGAGAAAACCTGTTCCCAACCCCCCACCTACAAAACAACCAGAAAAGTCCCAGGCAGATATGACAAATATAGTACATAAAACATGTCTTCTACCCTAGGATTCAATATTCCATCAACAAATAATAAAATAAATAGAACAAATCATAACAAAGAAATAAAGCAAGTAATATACAAAAAGAAAGGGAAATACAAACATTCATAAAACCACATTTGTTTTCACTCATTCAATTAAATGGCTTGACTCTCTAATGTCTCCCTAGTGGACTCGCCATCTGTCGTGACCACGATCACGACGGGTATGGCAATCCGAAAAAGAAATAAAAAAAATAATAAAAAGAAAGAGATGGAGTCGCCACCATAGTTTATTATGGAAAACTGTGGAAAACCAAGAAAAGAATAAAGAAAGGTCTGCGAACTACAGATGAGCTCGTGAATCGGTTATGCGTGGGGAAGGTATTAGCACCCCATAGCGCCTGCCCTAAGACAGTACCTTTAATCAAATGAGCAAAATCAAATGTGGTTTTAAAAATATTTATTTTTCCCCAAAAAATATAAGTAAAATGCAATTAAAAACAAAATAATAATCTTTAAATTAAAGGACCTGGCAAGGATTGACCTTGCTCCTACGTATCAACATCCTTCATGGGTGAAGAATCAGGGAATACGTAGTTCTAAATTATGTGATTAGGTAATTTTGAAATTGATTTTATGATTTTTTTAATATTTTTCTATTTTTTCTATTTTTAAGACTGAGGGGTATTTTAGTCATTTTCTAATTTTAGTGAGAAATGAGAAGAGAGGGATAATCAAAAGGAGGGCAACGAACGTTCCAATGCTCCACGCATAGTGCCAGCGAACGTGGCTTGCATGGGGTTAAGGCTCAGGTAATGTTACTCTGACTCGCTAAAGTTCTCAGTGTCTAAAGAGGTAGCAGCGTACGTGCTTTTCCCTACACTAAGAGCTTAAACAAGCCAAAACTTTATGAGAGAGAGAGCTTTAGTCTTAACCACTGCAGATGAACCCTAAAGAGGCAGCGTGCGTGCCAAGGATTATTACTTTAGTGGATTAACTGAATCTAGCTTAGGCAAAGTGGGTCTGCAGATGTTGATTTACTCTAAATGCAAGTTCTGAGCAAGATTAAATGCATCCTTTGGATAGCATTCGTGCCACTAGGAGGTTCATGTGACTCAAAATAGCATCAAGAAGCAAAACCAAGGATTTTGGGGACTTAGAATTTTCATGGTTGGGCTGTAAAAAAAATGGTGAACAAGGAACTTTGGATCAAATTTTGAGTGGTTAAATGGCTATGTGAATGAGCAAGCTGTATATGGATTTGAAGAGCATAATCAATTGAGAAGCCTCTGCTGTCATGTGCTTCGAGCATCCACTATCCAGATACCACATCAATTTATTGGATGCTGACCTTTCCTGCAAAACAGATTGAGTTTAAGGATTTGGTACCCTGTTAAGCTTGGGTCCAGGAGTGTTAGATGTGCCTTTTGGCACCCACCTAACCAATCCTTTAAGCACACTGAATTTCCTAATCCTACAGTTTCTAACAGAGTGGCCCTTTCTCATACAGTAGAAGCAGGCAATCGATTGTGAAGACTGTGATCCAGAACCTTTAAAAAAATTGTTAAACAGTTTTTGCTTTCCATTTGGACCAGCTTGATAACCAATGCCAGCTTTTTCAAAAACACAATTTTGGGATCCCAAAAGAGCATTTAGGTTGGCTGTCCCCATGGAAAGTTTTGAAGCAGTAGTGATCAAATAGTTCACTTTGCTTT
>Ga0209489_106271_pt1 | contig 19346 bp, 11 predicted proteins | sample SiratrowhiteBW_FD_187527 | JGI IMG/M metagenome (GOLD analysis project Ga0209489, IMG submission 187527) | Root nodule microbial communities of legume samples collected from California, USA - Siratro white BW (SPAdes) (version 2) | ecosystem: Host-associated > Plants > Roots > Nodule | place...
AAAAAAATATACAAAAAATATATATATATATATATATATATATATATATATATATATATATATATATATTTCATTTTTATATTTAATTTAAAAAATCAGATATTATGTATATCGAAGAAGGAATATGAGAATTTCTCATTCAAATTAAATTCACACAGTAATCCTAGATAATCATTGAGAACTCAATTCCTAGGTGTCGAATTTTCAACCTGAAAAACAAAAAAAATAGTCGGAATTCTGTAAGGTTTTTTCAATTTTTTGAAAAAATGAAAAAAGGGGGAAAGAGAAAAAAATATTATAAAGATTGAATTTAACTTTAATTTGAGTTGTGAGGAGAAAAATTTGAAAAGAATTTCAATTTAAATAAATTAGAGAAAATATTAAGTATAATTTCAATTTAGTTTTGTAATTTAGTTTACAATATAAATTATTGTTATTATTATAATGTTTTATATAAAAATTTAATGAAACATATGAAAAAGGTATAAAATTGTGTTATCTTATTATTAATCTTATAAATTGGAAATAAAATAATTTTTTTTAAAAAAGCAATAGAAAATTTAAAATGAGGAAAAATATAAAGTTGAATTTTAAAATTTTATATTTTGCTTTTGTGAGTTCAATAATGAAATAAAACTTAAATACTTATAAATATAATAAACTTCCCAAAAATATAATAAATAAAAAATACATATTAATTATAAAATAACATTTTAATTGTGTTTATAATGAATTTAGAAATTAGAGTATTGATAAATCTTCTCCTTGCATCTCCTTGCACAAAGACTTAATTCATAATGTGTAAGTCAATTTGTCTTGTACGAGTATGTAATTCCTTTAATCAACTTTATTGATCATTAAAAAAAAAGTGTTTTCATATGTTTTTAAAATTATTTAGAACTTATTATCGGTAATGAGATATTTTAATAAGTTGAATGTTTAAAATATTTTTAATTGAAGTCCTAAAAGAGTAAAGTGAATATTTCAAATGATTGCTTATTAAGTCAATATGTTGAAATTATTTAAGACATCATGTGGTTATTTAGGAGGTTTTTTAATTTATTAGAATTAGTTTTAATAGATTGAAAATTGTTGTGTTCTTGAAAGTGTAACATTTTTATGAAAATAGGAATGTAATATATTATTATGATAATTTTCGTTTTAAAGAAAATTATATATATAATCATATATATTGTAAAAAAATAATGTGAATATTTAGATTCATTCAAATTATGGAGATGACCTTAACAGTTTAGTTTTAGGTGTTTGTAGGAAGTCGATTCGGGTGGTAGGAAGTTGGATTTTGGGAGATGACCTTCGCAATTCGATTTTGGATGTTCAGATGGTAGGAAGTCGGTTCAGATTTTAGAAACTCGAATTTTGAGATATGACATTAACAATTTGGTTTTCGGAGATAGAACGCCAGGTTTTGAGTGTTCGGATGGTAGGAAGTCGATTCAAATTTTAGGAAGTTGGATTTTGGGAGATAACCTTAACAATTCGATTTTGGGTGTTTTGATGGTAAGAAGGCAGTTCGGATTTGGGAGATGAATATGAATTCAGATTTTGGGAGATGATTTTGAAGGTTTGGATGGTAGAAAGTCGGTTCGGATTTTAGGAAGAGGCGACTTTATGAATTCAGATTTTGAGTAAATCAGATTTTAAAAGATGACTTTACGAAGTCAGATTCTAGGAGATGATTTTTTTAGGTCGGATTTTGAAGACTAATTCTTACAATTTAGGTACTTTTTTTTTCTATTTATCCTTCATGGGCTTTCTATTTGTCCTTGTTCATAGGCTTCAATCTTTTTCATTAATTTTAGTGCTTTTTGTTCTCATTTTAAAAAAAATAAGGAAAATTAGTGTAACTTAGCATTCTCAAACATAAGTAATCAATTTATAAACAAAAACCTAATAAAATAAGGAATAAGCAGGGTTCAAGTTTAAAAAGAGTTAATTTTATGTAAAAATTGAGCTCAAAATATGATAAAAATATATATTATCAAGCATTATGATCTAATCACTTGATGAACAAAATTATCGTCTGAACATATCTCATCAGAAGATATTTGAAAAACATTTTTAAAAGTTTAATTGAAAACACAATTCAACTTTTTTTTTCTTGCATTTTTTCTGTTTTCCAGAAGTGACTGGGTCCAGTGAATACTCAATAAGGTCAGTCACGAGTGGCTGCAATCTGAAAGAGTACTCAACAAGGTTAGCCAAAAGTCATTGCGATCCAAAATAATACTCAAGGTGTTAGCCAGGAGTGGTTACGATCTAAACAATATTTTAGGTGTTAGCCAAGATCGACTATAATCCCAAATAATACTCGATCATACTTTGCATCATTAGTCCGCCTAATGGAACTCAATCCATTGGTCGATAATTGGATGTAGTTGGTTGTGTCAGACAAACTAGTATAAAAATTACCTTGTGTAATTTTCTTCACTTGTATCTCCTTTACATTACATGTTATTACTGTTTGTACAAAGTTACGAAGGGGAGCTAAGTTGAAAACAAGTTTTTCAAAAATGCTTTTAATAAGTAAATTTGTTAAATATTGAAGTTGTGTCTATTGTGCTTCACCGAACACAACATGAATACAAAATTCATTAACATATTGCTTGTTATATAAAGTTATTGTTTGATTGTGCAGTATCAAATGATTGCTTGTTATATAAAGTTATTGTTTGACTGTGAAGTGTCAAATGATACTTACGAATAATTTTATAAAATTTATTAAAACTCAATTCAATGTTTCTTTCTCTTGTTTTTCTTATTTTCTACAAATTTAATATTTATACAATTATAATTTCTTCCTTGTATTTCAGATTGAAGAAATGAAAATGTGTATCCTTTTTTATATTAAATCTTTGATAATATTATGATTACTTTGGTGTGATATTTTGTTAAATTGTCTAATTAATATTTAGAATAGTAAAGGTATGAGTATGAGTATACTTGTTACTTTTGCGAATTAATTAAATTTTTAGGTGTGAGAGGTGTCGCCTTCAATTCCTGCTATTCAAATTTTTGCGAATTTTTCTTTTTATTTTTCAATAAAAAATGACTCAGCATCATATAGAAAAAGAAAATGCTACCCAAAGATAACTAACTGGATAATTGGTTTAGTGGTATCATTCTCGCTTTGGGTAGGGGAGGTGATGCATTTGATCCCATGGTATGCTCCTTTTTATTACTTTTTGAAAAAGATGTGGAATTAATTTTGAATATTATTATTATTATTTATTATTATTATTATTTATTTATTATTATTATTATTATTTATTATTATTATTATTATTATTATTATTATTAGTAGCAATATTGTTATTATTTATTATTATTATTTTTATTATAAATATTATGATTTTGTGACTGAATGTGACCGATTCTGTAATCGATTATGTGATTGATTCTGTGACCGATTCTGTAACCGATTCTGTGTCGAATCTGTGACCGAATATTTTGGTCATTGATTTGGTTACTGATAGTGACTGAAAAAAATTAGCGCTGAATTTATCATTATCTGTGGCTGAAATTTTTTATCATTGATTTCATTCACTATTCAGCAGTTTTCTAGTAGTGAGAAAACAACATCCCTAAACACAAAAATTTCTCTTGAATGAATATTCAACAAAATATATCCTTTTGTCCCCTTTTTAAAACCAATAAAAACACATTTTGACGCCCTTAGATCAAATTTACTTCTATTTGTTGACAAAGTGCTAGCATAGCATAAAGATCCAAACACCTTTAATTGATTAAAATATGGTGGAATTTTGTAAAGCATTTCATGAGGAGAAAAATCATTTAAATATAGGTGTGGGAAACATGTTTATAATATGCGCAACATGTAACACATAATAGGACCAATAAATTTTGGGCAAATGAGATTGTATCATGAGAGCTCTTGCTACATTTAATAAGTGACTATGTTTCCTTTCAACTATACTATTTTGTTGTGGAGTATTGACACACGAAGTTTGATGCATTATTCCTTTGTTGATAAAAAAATTATTCATGAAAAATTCAGTCTCATTATCACTTCTAATTACTGTAATTGTTGTCTCAAATTTTGTTTGAATAAAAATAACAAAATTTTCCAAAATCTTAACAACTTCAAATTTTTGTTTTAAAGGAAAAACCCATGTGTACCTTGAATAATCATCAACTATGGTCAATAAATACTTATGACCATGAACTGATGATAATGAGTATGGTCCCCACACATCAACATGAATTACATAAAAACATTTTAGATTTAGATGTACTAAGAGGAAAGGGAAGTCAATGACAAATATTACAAATAAAAGATTTGTTATATTTAACAAAAGAAAATTTATTTTTGATAACATTAATTGATTTGTTTGAAACATGCCCTAACCAAAAATTTCAAAGGATTTTGAGATCACTAGCAATAAAATTGATAGTATTGGTGATATGTGGAGATTTGACAGGTTTGATTTGAATGTTTTGATAACAAGGGACCCTGAGTATATAAAGTCTATCTTGCATCTCAGCTGATCCAATAACTTTCAATGAGTTTTTATCCTTAATATGACAACCATAAGAATAAAAAATAATCACACAAGACAAATTATCAATTAACTTTGCTATTTAAAGAAGATTAAAAGTGAAGTTAGGAATATAGAAAATATTATCTAGGACATGATCTTGATTGATAAAAACACTTCCAGAATAATTTGCAATGACTTGATTTCCATTTGGTAATTTGACAGAGATAGGATTAATTTGATGATATGAAGTGAAATGAGTTAAGGATGAACATGATCAGTAGCACCACTATCAATAATCCAAGAACTAAAGGAAGAGAAAAAATTTATTACCACTGCTTGTTGTTGTGTCAGAAGGAATGATAGAGATTTAATTATAGGCATTGTCATTGGATTTAGACTATTGTAAAAGGGCTAACAATGTTTGATATTGCTTAGGAGTAAAACCAATTTGCTGAGAATGTACTTCTGACCTTGAACCTGCATGATTCTGCTGGTTACTATTACAGTTTGCTTTCTGATTTTTAAACATGAACTGAGGTGGAAAACCATGTTTTCTATAGCATGTATCAATCACATGCCCTGTCCTTCCACAATGACTGCAGACTTTAGAAGTATATCGTCTTTCGTAACTTCTTCTGCTAGTATTAATATTTTTCTTTGACTGATTATAAAAAATTTATCCCTCTTGTTGTGTACTGAGAGAACAAATCATGTTACTGAGAACTAACATGGTAAGGTGAACTAAAATCTTGTGAGGGATCAACAATTTCGGCCATGATAAATGTAGCAAATAGAGCTCTCAAATTAGAGCTCTGATATCATATTACGAAAATAAAGAGATGAACAAAGGATATGAGAATGAAAATATTCTCTCTATTTTTCTATTTTGATCAAAGATAGATGACTGAATATATACCAGTAATGTACCCCATTCTGGGTATAGCTAAATAAAGAAAATAAATAACAATATTACAATTTGATAATGTCATAAAAACAAATAAATAGAATTGATAGTCATTTGATTTTGTCATAAATGTCATAAAGACAAAACCGCATAATATTAATTCCCTTATAGAGGTCTTGTATCCATATCTTCTGAAATTTCTTCTCCATATATGAAACAAAATCATCAACAAACAATTTGAGATATACTTTAAGTCAAGAAATATTTTTAACACTAGAACCTACCATAAGTCCAAAAAAATAAAATATAAAAATTGAAAGTAAAAGAAAATCTCATTGAAGATCAAGAGTTGAAGTTTTGATATCAACTAATGAGAACATAAAAAAAAATATCATTTTAATATTCAGTGTAGAGAATAATATTGATGTTACACTCCATAAAATTAAAGTCTCTCAACCTTTTTAACTTATATCTACCTTTCTCATCTTTACGTTTTTCTAAAATCCAAAAATAACTCTTAATTATTTGAATAATCCCTTATATATAAACTATTTTTAATGGTTCGAAACGTATTCACTATTGTATTCATATAAAAATGATATAAAAATGATTATGATTAAATATTGTAAAACACAATATTAAGTGCACTACAAATTTTCACACCTAATCAATATCCATACTTTCTTTATTTCTTTTTTTCCATTATAAGACTTCTATTATTTATATTATTTTTCTCTTAATAAATGTATTTAGGTATCATTTAGTATTTGAGTGTTTGTATAAATTTTTTCTGTGAAAAAAACTAAAAGGTTATTAGTGCAATTTAAGCATTTACTGAAATAAGTTATCTTATCAAAATTAAAAAAAAAATATTCTAATTTATTTATTCTTTCCCACAGTCACTAGCACAATAATTAGCAAAATCAAACTTAAAATCATAGACACATGAATTAACATTTATCTCACGTTACAAATAGATGTCTCCTCTATTGCGTTGGTTATAGTGATGCGCAATGAGGTGCCACCAAAAGCAAAGGCAAGAGAATAGGAGTCTCCACTTCCCAAATTGCACCAAAAGGGGCCAAACCCGAAGGGAAAGGCATCTAAGAGTGATTGGAATTTCTTTCCATTAAGGAATGTGAACCCAACATAAGAACGTGGAATTTAAAAGTGATCACTGTGAGAAAAACATGTCCAAATTGCTATAAGAACAACATTATATTTAAGATAAGAATAATAATCTCTTGAGGTTATGATATAAACCAGAACCCAACCATTTGCATCTTTGCCTTTGGATGCCCTTTTGTTAAAGCTAAGACCTTTCTTCTCTCAGATTTGTGAAGGAGATGGGGAAGGGGATAGAACAGGGAGAAACCTAGGAGAGAGAAAATTAAAGCACAAATGTGAGGCTCTTGTTGAAACACACAACCCTTTTGTCATGTTTTATTTTTCTCAACTTTGTGTTTGTTTGTCCTAGAGTTTTAGGTTCAGTTGCATGCAAATATTTTGGTTCACACAAATATATCTCTCTCTTATAACTTTACCTTTCTACCCTCAGGGACCATGAAATGGTAAGGAACTAATCGGCCACAGACCCAAAGAACAACCAAAGCTTCCTCCTTTTCTCCAATGGCAACTTGGGTTTTATCAGAATGTGGTTTAAGGCCTCTTCCTCCGTCATTTCCACGGCCAACAAGGCCCATTTCGTGCCAAAAGCATTCAAAGTTTAGATTTTTTAGCACAAATAAGGGAGTTGCAGATCTGAAGCTCCAACCAAGAGGATTTACATGTTGCAACTTTAGGGAGAGAAGGTGGGAATTGGGAGTGAGTGCGCCACTGAGGGTTGCCACCACCGAGGGAGAAGAAGGGAGCACCAATGGCGTTAATGGGGTTGGAGAGGAACTACCTGAATTTGACCCTAGTGCACCACCACCCTTCAAATTGGCAGATATCAGAGCTGCCATTCCTAAACACTGCTGGGTGAAGGACCCTTGGAAGTCCATGAGTTATGTAGTGAGGGATGTGATTGTGGTTTTTGGGTTGGCTGCTGCTGCAGCTTATCTCAACAACTGGATAGTTTGGCCTCTCTATTGGGCTGCTCAGGGAACCATGTTCTGGGCCCTCTTTGTTCTTGGTCATGATTGGTAATAGCAATTTCGTGTTGATTATCTCCATTTTGTTTTACTAATGCAGATCTAGATTTAATTTTCTATTGGCCTTTTTGGGGATGGCAAAGTTGGATTTCAAAAGTTTGTTATAATAACCATGGTTGGTGTTTTGGATCTTTCAGTGGTCATGGAAGCTTTTCAAACAATCCCAAGCTGAACAGTGTTGCTGGGCACTTGCTGCATTCATCAATTCTAGTTCCATATCATGGCTGGTATATGCTTGATGAGCTGTTCTTCTAGTCCCCTTTTTGTCTTTTGTTCTTTGCTTATCCTAATATGAATTATTTTAAGCCTATGTTTTGAAACTGATAGTTTTATGAATTGTACAGGAGAATCAGTCATAGAACACATCATCAAAACCACGGCCATGTTGAAAATGATGAATCCTGGCACCCGGTGAGATGATCATTTTTGTTCCGGTTCTTTATGGGAAATCTGCTTTTGGCTCCAATGTTTTATTTCAAGGGGTTTAATTCAAAATATTTAATGTCAATCTTGCAGTTGCCAGAGAAAATTTTCAACACAATGGACAATGTAACACGTATGTTAAGATTTACAATACCTTTTCCATTGCTTGCGTATCCCATCTATCTTGTAAGTTGCAGTACCTAAAGGTTTTAACATAACTTTAAACATTTGTTGTTAGTGGTTCTGGTGTAGGAATTGACCTTTGTTATGATCTTTCAATTCAGTGGAATAGGAGTCCTGGGAAGACTGGTTCGCACTTTGATCCAAACAGTGATTTGTTTGTCCCAAGTGAGAGAAAAGATGTTATTACTTCAACAATTTGTTGGACTGCTATGGCTGCCTTGCTTGTAGGTTTGGGATTTGTGATGGGTCCAGTTCAATTGCTTAAGCTTTATGGCATTCCCTATGTGGTAAATTCCATATCTGTTTCTAACTAGGAATTAGACACTTAGTTAAGAATTAGTCTTTCTTTGTGAATCACAATCAAATCCTAAATTGACTTTTGCAATTGCAGCTTTTTGTTATGTGGCTGGATTTGGTGACTTATTTACATCACCATGGACACGAAGACAAATTACCTTGGTATCGTGGAGAGGTATCCTTTCTTTCCTTTTTCTTTCAATTTAAAGATAATGTTTGTTCAATTTGGTCATTGCACCCTTAGAATTAAGGACAAGACTTAGATGTAGTTCCTTATGTATTTTGATACTGCTATCCATTTAAGTTTTACCTTGTTAATCTACATAATATATGTTTGCATCAAAGGTTAGCAATGGTTTCCAAGTTGAAAACCTCTAATTTTGATTGAAGAACAACACCAAAAACACATAAGAAGTTGTGTCTATGTTTTGTCCTTATATAAATTAAAAAGATTCTGGAGTTATAATCTTCTTCAGCTTGTTTCTTCAATGTTGGTGATTACTTGGAATTGGAAGTGACTTAAATTCAATCTTTCTTCATAGCTTTATTCTTCACTATGTTGGACAGGAATGGAGCTACCTTAGGGGTGGCCTTACAACCATTGATCGTGACTATGGATGGATCAATAACATCCACCATGACATTGGAACCCATGTCATTCATCACCTTTTCCCTCAAATACCACACTATCACTTAATAGAAGCAGTAAGTGTCCCTCTACACTTGTATTGATGAATAAAAGGAATGGTAATTTTATGTTAATTGCATACTCTGGAATTTGTCTTTGCTCCATTATATAGACTGAGGCAGCTAGGCCAGTTCTTGGCCAATATTACCGGGAGCCAAAGAAGTCTAGCCCTCTTCCATTTTACCTCATTGGAGAATTGATAGCAAGCATGAAGAAAGACCATTTTGTGAGTGACACTGGGGATATTGTGTACTATCAAACAGACCCTACAATTAGTAACCCTTCCACATCACAATGAAACTTCAATTTTTCCCTCTTGAAGAGGCCACAGAATATGTTGCATATTACACAAGTTCTGAACTCTGAAGATTGTGTCTGAACTTTTACTCTCAGTGAATCTAGTTGAATTTCTCATGAGGGAATGAATGCATGAATGATTTGATTGTGACAACATGCATTTTAAGCTTGATCAGCATGCATTTTAAGCTTGATCAGCATGCATATGTAAGATGTTCTCCTTGAACAACAAGGAATCTGTAAATTACTGATTCTTGATGAAGGGTATGCTGTCTTCATCGATTTAATTACAATTTTTTTGCTCAGACTCAAACACCACCAATGTTCAGTGATAATTGAATAGAATTGTATCAACAGATGTCACTTTCTTTTGCTTATCACTTCTTTTAGTATTCCTCTTCATTTAGTGGTTGTTGATATTTCTTTAGATAGGGTCTCAAATAAAGTCATCTTGTAATGCACTTTCTTCAAGATTATTATTGTTGTCCAATTGTATAAGTTTGCAAAATAGTGTATCTATCAGTGGTTAATTAGTTCTGGTGGTATTTATATTTTTGATATTTTAATACACATTTTTGAATTGTTTCTGTTTCTAAGTTTTTAAACATTTATTTTGAAAGACAACAAAATTTAATAGATTTAGAATGAGAAGTTGATTAGTAAACAGTGAGAAATGTTATGAAAAGTTCTTAAAATTTAGTGAGAAAGAATCAAATAAGCTCCTAGTTTTACTGTTATGAAATACTTCTAATTTTAATATTACCTTTAATAAAAGTCAGTAAGAAAACCAGACATGTTCTATACAAAATTTAACATTCATTTTTCATTCTGAAAAGGATATTTCAAAATAGAAATTTTCAATTCCAAAATGAAAGAAGATGCACTAATTTTTTGTGGAGGGCTAAAAGAAATGCCATTTTTTTTTTGTCTCTTGAGAGTAGGCCAAATTAAGCTAAGTGTCTCCAAATCCTAAGCTATTGTGAATAGTTTTCACCTTAGTTGCATTTTTCACGTTTTGATTATTCAAAATGGTGGGTCTTCTCTGTCAGATAGTTCAATCACTGTCCATGTGTTAATTTTAATTGCTAGTGGCCATGCCCAATGGACAATAATACAAAAAGTGTGGTTGAGAATAGCCAACTCCACCCTATGCTTGTTTACCAGTTGTTACATCTTGGAGTGGAAGATATGGGACCACAGGCTCATAGCCAAACTTAGTTGCTTTTCAAGCATTTCCACCATTCATCTCATAACCCTATCATCATGTTCATCTCCAACAGAGTATGCAGCCAGGGAAGTACCATACAAATGCACAATTTTATTTTATTTTTTTTGAAAAAAAGTATTCACTTAAAATGGAATGAACGGTTGGATACACGCCTCATTTCACTTCAAAATTGATGAGTTGGTTACACTTATCTCCATTGAATATTTGCTTAAATTATACTTTGCTATAAGCAATATTAACATATAAATGTAACAGTGTATATGAAAATAAGGTATTTCCATATCTAATACTCATGAGACTAATAAGATAACAATTAGAGTAATATTTCGAGATGTAGAGATTATCAAGGTGAGTTTTACTTTTTCTAATAAAGTCTTTTTCATACCGTCAAAGAATTGAACCTTGGTCAACATGCATACATAAGAAATCTAGTTTATCAAATATATTAAACCTTGTAAAAAACGTGAAATAGTGTGGGAAGCCACATTAAAAAGAAAAACAAGTGTCACCATGTGAAAGAGCAACCTTCTTATATATTATATGAATGTTAAGGTGGATCATTATTATAAGTAAGTCCATCATGCATTATTATTTACAATACCTTATGGTCACCTAACTAATTATTTTACCCTTTTCATATTTGACTTTTTTTTCAACCTATTTCTAATTGTTCCTCCATCGCTTTCCACGACTTTATCACCACTTACCATTGCAACAAATATTATTGTAACCCAGCAATCCTCCACTTTTTTCTTTTCCTAAATCACATACCCTAAGGTAAACCCTAATCATCACTTAGCATAGGATGCAATCATGGAAGAACAAAAGGGTTCAAAAGAGTCTTCGTCATGAAGTCAAAGTTGAAATGAAAACCCACAACCTCAAAGCAAATCCTAGAATCAAAATTTTGTTGAAATTAAAACCTAAATTAAATAAAAAGTCTAATGACCAAATCCATTTTTACCATCTCTTTCTTCTATATAGTGTTTCTTATCCTTCTTTCATCACCCAAACATTCACTTCTTTTAGAGTGATGAGAGATATTTAAAACCTATTATTGTTCTTAAAATCATTTAAAATTATTTTTATCGAGAATGGTATTGAAACTTTTTGAGGTGTTTTGAGGTTGACTTTGAACTATCCGAACTTTAGTCGAGATAAATGTTATTCTTTAATTATATACAAGCTTTGCGTGATGATTCACTTAGAGAAGATTTTTCGGCTATGAATCAATAAGAACACAAATTATATTCAGTATTAAGTGAGTAAATATGAGATTGAGTGATACTTTTTAAGGGATAAGGTTATATTTATAGACATTTTGGCCTAATTGGTGATTATCATATTATGGCTGGTCAGGCTTTGTAACAAAAATCAGTTTAAAATTCATTCGTGTTATTTAAATTGTAGGTGGTTATATGAGTAGATAGAGATCTAACTGAATACTCAATTTATTCAATCAAATATTATTTTCATATATTTAGAAACTGGATGGTAAAAAAGTTTGTGTTTCTTGTTGGAGGCGTGGATTATGTTGGTTTTGAGCATGAATGAAGTGTCAAATGTGTTCCTACATTATATGTGGTATATTAACAAAACATCAAATATAGAAGATTAAGATTAAAGAGATACTAAAATATAAGTCATTCGAGGAAGTGAAACGCACAACGATATTAAAGGTGGGATGAAAATGATGGTGACTTTGTAGGAGGTGGTGAAGCATTGCCAAAGGCGGTAGAAAGATGCTAGAGGAAAAATAAAATAAAACAAGAAACAATTTGATATGAAAGATGAATAGTAAAATGATGTATACCTTAGATTGATTTAAATATGGTGGACAATTAAGCATAGTGAACCACGAAAAACAATTTGATAAGAAAGATGAATAGTAAAATGATATATACCTTAGATTGATTTAAAGATGGTGGACAATTAAGCATAGTCAACCACCAATAATTTTAGTGTATTTTAGAAATGACCAAATGTTCAAGATCCATTCCATTTAAATTTAATAATTATCAAAAGAAATCTATGATTTTTTTTATACAATACCCATTGTTACTTAAATTTCAAATCAATCTAACAATCTGAACGACTATTAATTAAATAGTTTTAAACAATATAATTTTTGTTTGATACAAAGAATTTTGTATGAAAAGTGACGAATTAGTTCTAGGTTTAGATAATAATAAAAGGTTCTCGTCCATTAAGTAAAAAGTTAGAATTCGATTCTCCGTTGTAAACAGAGGAAACAGAGTCAGAAAGACTTTATTTTTCTTTATCTTCCATAACTTTGGAGGATATTAAGTCCAACGATTTGTGAAAGAAAAAGGAAATTGTTGTGGGTTTTCCTATAGTAAAATTCCAAATGCATGAAAATATGGTGAATGATGATACGATTGCCATTGAAATGAATCCCATTTCCACTCAAATGCCCACTGGATCTAGTTGTGAACTTGTGAAAGGAATACCAACATAAGAAGTGATAAGAGACAAGGAAATGGACATAAATTAATTGATGTTTGATTTTATTGTAAAGTGAATTGATCGTTTTGTGCTGGACAGTGTGTGCATTCATTTTCAATTTTTTCAGAAATGTGTAAGTCATTGATCGAAGTTTTATCCACTCAAATAAATGTAGTTAAACACACAAAGAGGGGGAGGGAAAGTTTTGTGAAATAATCAAATTTAATAAAATAAAAATCAATAACCGAATTAGATTTCCAACCCGATTAATTAATTAAGCGAGAATTAACACAAGTTTTCCTTATTTAAATTAAGTATTCACATACATCATTCATTCCATCCTAACAATCCGTGACTCACTCCATGAAACATGAACAGATATACGACTTTCATATTAACTGAAACATTAAGCATGAAACAGTAAAAACATTAAGCACGAAAATAAAATGATAAAGAGTTAAGAGACGAGGAGAGCAAAAACAATACAACAACAACTTCAAAGCTTCATTGCAATCTAAATCAAAAGGATATCCTTATAAATTAACCTTCCATTAAATTTGAAAGAAGCAAATGGAGATTAAACGCAAAACAAAATTGAAATATGATCAAAATTAAACGGAAAACAAAAACAAAATGTAATTGTTCCAAAGAAAATAAATATAGAACCAGTTTTTCCAAAGAGAACCCACTGGAATCCCCTAAAATCTGTGAATAAAGCGTTGCCTCCTCCTGTGTTCGCCCTCATCCTTCTCACACATGCGACTAGACCTAAGTGAGTGCTCAAAACTAAACATAATGCGTCCCTATTTTTCAATTATGGCCCAACGAATAAACATTGAATATAAAATCTGAAAATAAAATCTAATATGGATAAAGTGATAGCTCTTCTTCAATTCCAGAATTAATTTTCACACCCAATAAAATTTCAAAGCTGCCCTGAGAATAATAATAAAATTAGTTCAGAAAATCTGAATTAATTAAAATTAAAAATTTATGACAAATGAAGCCAAAATAGTGAAATTGAAAAAATAATAAACACAAATAACTAATCAAAATGAGTACATACAGGCAAGTTCAATAAAGAAAAATAATGACTTATCAACTTTTGACAATATTGCAATTGTTTCTATTAAGGCTATCCCACCAAAGTGACATGATCACAAAGTCCCTTCAATTCAATGTGCTTTATTCCAAGATTTAAAACCGTTTGATTATTTTTCGTAAGAAAGGGTGAGAAATCTTGTAGCGAGTTATGGATTCTCAAAAGATACAATATATATATATATATATATATATATATATATATATATATATATATTACTGAAAAAATACGAGTGATATTGATAAATGTAAATAGTATGAGTTGAGATGTCACTTCTTTGATGATAATATTTTTATATAAATGTTTAACTTTCTAATAATAAGATGAAAGATCAATAAGATAATAAAAAAATAAAATAAAAGTATTAATAAAGTTGTTGTTCCCGTGGGAATACATGGTTACTTATTACATATATAAGATAATGATTAAATTATAACAAATTATATCATGATAAATATATTAACAAAACTTTGGTTAATAAGTAATTTATTGACATCTAAGTATATTGATAGTTGGTATGTATACAAGTTTTCTAAACTTGAAGTCGGAATGTTTTTTATTAGAGCAAATAGATGATTTGATTGGCTGATAAGTTTGAGAATATTCAAACTTCATAATTATTTATAGTGTATGATTGAATGCGTACGCGTTATTTTTGAATAGTCAAGATTTACTCAGATTTTACTTTAAAGCTTAGTTTATGATATTCATTGAAAATATTTAGTAATGATCTTAATGAAGAATTTTCCTAAATCCCAAAGCAACATAATGTTTTAATGGCTACCATCCATTATGTTTTGGAGGAGAGAACATGATGTCATTCTAAAAATTAAATCTTCAAATAAAGAAGAGTTTGAAAAAAAAAAACTTATAGAAGAAAATCTTCCATATAACAAGAATAATTTTAAATATATATATATATATATATATATATATATATATATATATATATATATATATATATAAGTTAACATAGTTTGTTTGGATACTACATTAAGGTTACGATTTTAGAGTAATGATACTTTGACACCGTTGGGTTTTTTACCCCCATTTGACATCGGGTATTTTGGTCATTCAATCTTATGTGGCAGTGACATTTGGGTAGCAGCGTTCTGAATTCCAAAAGCCATTCGAAACTCTCTCACTCTCTCACTATTCACTCTCGCTCTCAAGGTCCCTCTGCACTCTCACTCTCTCGTTCACTGTCTGGCCCTCTCACTCTCTCTTTGTCCACTCACTCTCTACGCTATCGAGCTCTCTCTACGTCTCTTCATCTTTGCGCTCTCAAGGTCTGTCTTCGTCTTTGCGCTCTTCGTCCACCTAAAGGGTTTGTCAGCAAAAGGTTGGTTTTTTTATTTCGTTTATGTTGGAAAAATGTGTAAAGGTTGTTCTTTTAAGTGATTTTTCATGCAAAAGGATGTTTTTTTTGTTTGTGGAATGATTTTCGTGTAAAGTTTGGGTTTTTAAGCATTTTTTGATGGAAAAGAAAGTCTTTTTGATCGTTTATCTGTTCTGTTCTTGGTCGATGCTAGATCTAAAAAGGTTTTTGCATTTGTAGTTTGATTTTTGTTGGTTGTTGAAGTAAAGTTTGTTCTTTTACGTCATTTACATGATCCTTCTTGGTTCTCGGTGGAGAAAAGAATGTTTTTTGTAAGTGTTTTAGGTTTGTAAGGGTTGAATCTGTTTGTTTTGGCAATTGATGAACACGTTTGTGTTGAGTCGCCATAACAAGAACTAAGGTATCCCCTCACTACAAAAAATCATATATGTGGTGGCGGTTTTAATATGGAATTTAAAAAAAAGTGTCATATTATACTGTATAAAATGACATTTTAATGAATGCCACATTTTAAGTTTAAAAAATGACATTTACAAATGCTGCTTTATACATAATATTATTTTCTGACATGCGTCCAGTTTTCATTACCTCAGAATGGAAATGCAAAACCAATGAAAAGCAAAACGAATGCTTCATTCCCCCAAAACAAATGAAAAGACAAAGGTTCCCTACAAACTTAAAACACTCCAAATCTTTCGTTTCCCCAATTTCACCTTTCTTCACTCTCATTGAATCAAAACCCTAATTCCCCAAATTTCACTTCTCTTCAGTTTCAATCAATCAAAACCCTAATTCCTCCAATCAAAGAACCTATCTCTCTGTTCCGTCTCTCGATCCTCAAGTGCGTTCTTCCCAACGGTTTTCCCATTCTACTTCTCAGGTGCGTTCTGACTCTTGATCCTCAGGTGCGTTATTCTTCTCCTTCTTCCTCAGTTTATGGAATTTCGAGATTTGCATTTCGTATTCTGTGGTTATTCGAATTTTTGGAATCGGAATGGTGGAACATTGTTTTCGTTTTGTTGTTGATGGATCCTTGGTCGGGATTTGCTTTGGATTTTGATTTGTGTTGTTGATTTTCATTGTTCTGTATGTGTTTGTATTTTGATTTTGATTTTGATTTTGGTTTGTATGTGCTGCTAATTTTGATTTGTATCCCATGATAGTGTTGTATTTTGATTGTATGCATTTGGATTCTTCTTATCCTTGTCTTTTATTCAATAAGATATTTCTTCGTTTTGAGAGGAATCTCAATTTTGCTGATATGCCATTTGAGTTTATGCTAGAAAAGGAAGATCATTGTCTGTAGTTTTAAGGTTTGTCTCTAGATGGAAAGGGGAAGTATGATTGGTCATTTGTCAATTAATTGAATTTGCTGTTAACGTGTCTGTGATTTTGCTGTACTTTGAGTTCCTTTTTTTTAAACCAGATGACTCTTTTGGTTTTCTTTATTATTTGGTTTGAGATTCAATATATTATTTCATTTGAGATTCAATAATAGATTCAATCTATTATTACTTATAGATTCACTTATATCTTGAGATGAAATGATTACTTCCCACCCTTAGTGGGAATCTTCAATCAAAGACACATATTTAAATTGATAAAGCTAACACAACACCAGATCTCTACTACTATTTGTTGAGCAATTTGGGAGATGTGATTATTAAAGGATTTTGAGGTGTGTTACAAGGATGTGCATATTATGATCCTCGATTCTCCTTTATCCGTAAATAGGCATCTGAAATACAAATTCAAATGCTCTCTACACAAACTGAAGTACTGTATTAAATGGCATTGAAATACAAAGATGCTTTATGCAAAAGGAAAGTTTAGAAAGAAGTTATTATGTTATGGCAAGTAAATTTCTGGAAAAATAGAGTGTTTTTAATGAAAGAGAGAGTATAAATAGTGATAATTTAAATAAGATAGATGCTTTCTGTATTATATAAATTGTGACTTGCACTTATATTTTTTAAAATATCAAAAATATTTTTAGATATTTTTATTTTTAAAGCAAGAGTGCAACTTATGGAAATGGGTATTTTTTTTTTCTTGTGTGAATTCCCTTTTAAGTATTTTGTATGTGAAAGTAATAGAGGGAAAGTAACAGTTTAGATATGATAATCTTATCATATAATATTAGGAGACTAAGATTTTTTTTTTTTTATTAACATTAGGAGAATAAGAAAATAACAATAGAAGAAGTATGTGAAAGGAGTGCACGAGTACGACCGGTAGGAATAATATAATAGTATATTTCTAAACCCAGCAGAATAGATTTGTTTATATTCAAGAATATGATAATTATTACCAAAGCAATATATGAGAGAACAATTGCTGTCTGGTAGAATGAGTTTTGTAGAGTTAAAGAACTAAGCTAGAAAATATATCAACTTTTGGTTTGATTTGTTCTTTTATTTATCATAATTACGCTGAGTTTTCCCTGTTGCATTTTATAATTTTTTAGTTTTGTTTCCTTTGCTGATGTGGTTGGATCTATAAGAAAAAATTATTACCCTTTGGACTACTTATTCATCATCTCTTTGTTAACAAAGAAAAATATGAAAAGAAAATAATTACGATGTACTAATTTCCAAGATAAATCGACCTAGTATGTAGGCAACTTAGACAAATAAACATTTAAACTAGCTCCGATCCACTAAAACATTCCTATTCCAACAACCCGTTTTCGATTTTACATTCTTTCAAAATCTGATCTGAATAATCCTTTGGTAAAAATATATGCAAGATGACTTGGAAAGACACATACGGAACACAAATCAATTCTCAATGAGCGTTTGCTTCATATTTTATATGCTTTGTTTAGTAATGTTAAATAACATTATGAGTTATGGGCTATGTTTGATAGCATAATTATCATCCTACTAGAGTTTCACATGTTCATTCCATCTAATTTTCATGTTTTAAAAATAATTAAGTAATTCAAAAAATATATTATGTTAAATTATTAAGTAATTCACCAAATAAATAAATGTGAAGCAGCTCAAGAGGTCTAGTTGTAGAAACAACATTAATAGGTTTAAAAGAGCTTTTAGTTTGTTTACCCTTTTGGCATGCTTCACATAGTTTGTTCCTCTCAAACTTAAGCTTAGGAAGGCCAATCACAAGGTCCTTAGATGCAATCCTATTTAGATGATGCATGTGAATGTGTGCAAGCCTCCTATGTCATAGCCAAGATTCACATCTCGGGATAGCAAACAGTTCATGCTAGGAATGATGCTTGAGACATTAAGCATGTAAACATTACTTACTCTTTTACCTACAAGAACTGTTTCAGTAGATTCTGAATTTGCTATAATGCATTATTCTGGTTCAAATGTAATCCTGTAACCACGATCACACAATTGACTGATACTCAGCAGACTATACTTCAGACCTTCTACCAGCAACACATCCTTTACGATTACTTTATTGCCACTTCCTATATCACCAACACCTAGAATCCTTCCTCGATTGTTGTCTCCATAGGTGACAAATCCTGCTAGTTTCCATTTCAAATTAATCAATTGAGAAGCCTCTACTGTCATGTGCTTCGAGCATCCACTGTCCAGATACCACATCAATTTATTGGATACTGACCTTTCTTGCAAAACAAATTGAGTTTAAGGATTTGGTACCCTGTTAAGCTTGGGTCCAGCAGTGTTAGATGTGCTTTTTGGCACCCACCTAACCAATCCTTTTGGCACACTAAATTTTCTAATTCTACAGTTTCTAACAGAGTG
>Ga0209489_106273_pt1 | contig 19342 bp, 15 predicted proteins | sample SiratrowhiteBW_FD_187527 | JGI IMG/M metagenome (GOLD analysis project Ga0209489, IMG submission 187527) | Root nodule microbial communities of legume samples collected from California, USA - Siratro white BW (SPAdes) (version 2) | ecosystem: Host-associated > Plants > Roots > Nodule | place...
ATAATTTGAATATTTTCCGTTATGAACAAATTTGAACGTTAGAGCACAATATGATATAAAATCAATTTAAATCAAATCAATAACACATAAAAGTAAATAGTAAGAAAACTTATCTCTTTATAGACCATGTGTCTCCTGCTTTAATAATAATAATAATAATAATAATGTTAACTGCGCAATGTATATAAGTCATCAAATATAAATATATACTCGAGTTTTGTTATCATCAAAACTTTATCAAATAATTTGATTCTCTAAAGGGACTTTGGACTGCCTAATGTTCAACATTTTCCTTTACTCAATCACCATACTGGACAACTAATTTTAAAATTTATTTATTTTTACAAAACAATATATATATATATATATATATAAAAAAAAATATATATATATATATATATATATATATATATATATATATATGAAAATCTAAACAGAAATTTTTATGAAATATATACCTATCTAAATTTAATTACTAAAAAGCGCATAGTAAATATAAATTAATATATATGTTAAATTTGAAAAATATCTTATTATACTAATTTTAAAATTAGTATAAGATAATAAAATCATAATATCTTATATATCTATTTATCTTTTTATCTCTTTATCTACTCATAAACTCTAAATTGGCATAAGCCACCAATGCAAACCCACCAACTTTTGATTCAGAAAATATAATCCAACACTCAATTGATTTTTGAAGTATTTCCAATTAAAGTTTGATTCAGGATCTTGAATTAATAACTTCAATTAATAACAAGTGAGTATCTTTCACCTTCTCTCATTCATAATGTATTTAATTAAATTTTTCATAGTTTAATATATTCAATTAAAGTTTTCATAGTTTAATGTGTCATATTTTATGAGTATTAATAACGATATACTATATTTGAAAAGGAATAATTTGTATATAACATTTTTCAATTTTAAATTTTAAAGATTGAAAATTGAAATAATTTATTATTCTAAATAATTTTTCAAACTTAAATCGTAGGAATATGACAACCTAAACTCTTGTTATTTTGATTTTAAACAAAAACTTATATATATATATATATATATATATATATATATATATATATATATATTTCGTTTATTTCCTATGTGATTACCATAAGAATATTAAAAGATTTAAATCACAATATATTTTAAATCTGAAAATATATGTTATTATACTAATTTTAAAACTAATACAAGATAATAAAATCAAAATATCTTATCTATCTATTTATCTACTCATAAACTATAAATAAGCATAAGCCACCAATGCGAACTCACAAACTTTTAATTCAGAAAATATAATCTAATATACTCAATTGTTTTTTTTTTTATGTATTTCCTATTGAAGTTTGATTCTTTTATTACCAGGATCTTGAATATTAAGAAGTGAGTATTTTTCAACTTCTCTCATTTCTTAATGTATTCAAGTAAAGTTTTCATAGTCTAATCATCTGATTTTTTTTATGTGTATTAATAAAGATATAGTATATTTTAAAAGGAATAATTCGTATATAACATTTTTCAATTTTAAATTTTAAAGATGCAAAATTGAAATAATTTATTATTTTATATAATTTATCTAACTAACCTAAAGTCTTCTTATTTTATTATTTTATGTCCAAAGGTTTTAAAATCTAAAAATTTAAAACGAAAGTTTTTATATATATATTCGTTTATCTCCTTTGTGATTACCATAAAAATATTAAAATATTTAAATCACAGTATATTTTAAATTAATATAAAAATATATTTTTATGCCAATTTTAAAAATCGCAACAGAATTCTCTACCGTATATAAACTACTTATGTAACTACTACTATATTCATTTTACTAAAATGAGGTCCTAATTTTACATATCATTTCAAAATTATGCAATATGCTATATATTTATTTTTTACTTGTAACTAATAAATTTTTTTTTTATTTATCCAGACAACTCTTTATTTTTTTATAAATACTTTTAAATTTATAAAATAATTTTTACGAAATATATTTCTGTGTGTATAATCCATCCATCAATAGATCTATTTTTCTATTCATCAATATATTTATCTCCCGTTTAATTCAGAAAATATACAATAAAATTAGTTTATTTTGAAGCATTTCTTTTACGTATTTGAAATTTAGGTCTTCTTTTATAATTTTAGAATTTATCAGTAACTGAAATTTACGTTATAATTTCAAATTATTTTCTAGAGTTAAAATAATTATTATGTGAAAACTATATTGTATTACTCGAAAATTTGAATTATATTATATATATATATATATATATATATATATATATGTATTGATTAAAATTGACTTTTCTTTTAATCTTGAAAATAAAAAAATATAAAATCTAATAATTTGAAGCAACATTTAATAAATTTTTAAATAAAATTTGAAGTTTTTAATTAAAATTATAAAAAATTTTAAAAATAGGTAATAAGTTAATTAAATATGGTGTTTTTATAACTATAAAATTTAAGGATGTAAATGGATACAAATTTCTATTTATAAAAATATACAAAATTTATAACCGTGAAATAAAGAAAATTATTTGGCATGTGATGTCAATGTTTGTTTTTGTAGAGTATAATGGATATAAAGTTTGCTAGAATGAATGAAAAGATTGACGGAACAACATGTATCTACTGGCGTGCTGAAAAATGTAACAAAAATCCTTGTAGGTTTATGCATAACGAAATCCCCTCACCACATATATCTTATAAATGTGTTAATGCCACATATAGATATAATTGGGAAAGGTCTCATCAGGAGTTGGCTAGGATCTCCGTCGAGTTATTCCACTCACCTTGTTTAATTCGGTGGGATGAAACCATCTTTAGGGTAGACAATAATGGTGTACCCTTGTACATATTGATACAAGATGTCCTTGAAATCATCCAGGAAAACCAAATAATAAACATTGCATGCATTCAATTATGGATGATGTAAGTATACCACTTTACATATTATTTGATAAAATATGTTTTATCAACCACTTTTACTAATATTGATATTAACAATGCAGGTACATAAATGAAATAGTTTATACCACAAGGAACCCTGATATTTATGGATTCCTTGAGCCACAAAGTATACAAAAGTTTGGAAATAAAAAAAAATAGATTGCCAGACATATATATAGAGATGGATACAAGAATCCAAAAAGAAACTTTAGTTTGCCCCAGTTATTCATTCGTAAGTTTCACATATTTATATTTTTTAAGTTATTTAGAGAATTGTGTGTAATGGATTGACTATTTTAGGTCCCATTGGAACCTCATGCTCGTCTGTCCGACGGATAACAGAGTGGATTGGTTCTGTTCACTGCATCGGAAGGCAAGTTCAGATATGAAACAAGTAGTACAAGGGTATGATTTAATTAACTTTAAATAATACATCACTCTTGTTTGTATAATATGTAAGTTACTAATTTTTTTGATTTAGTGTAATTAATGTTTATAATGTTCTTGGCGAAAAATCTACAACGACATCCCAGAACCTTCGTTGGATATATCCTAAGGTATTTAATTCTAAATTTAATTTATTCAAATTAGTTTTCGACTTATTCCATTATTTATCTTTAATGAAAGTGCAACAAGCAACAAGGTAGTTGGGAATGTGGATACTATGTCATGCATTCAATGAGAACCATTGCCAGAGTTTGTCGTATCACTGACTCTTGAGAGCAGGTATAAGCATATTTCAATTGTTGATAAAATATGATTTTTAAGTTTCAAATAACCTGATTAACAAGACTTGTTGTACCTGTGTTAACGGATTTCCAGCAAGTGTACTGAGTCCACAAGCAATATAGTAGTAAGAAAAGTATCGTATCCACAGGGAACGAGAATTGTAAATTGAATGATACCAAATTGTATTATGAACAAGTAAACAATTGATTAATAATTGGATGAATTGATAACAAAGCAACGAATAATAATAAGTGTGAGTTGATAATGATAAAAAGCCTTGGGATTGAATTATAACACTCTCCTTCAGATACACTCTTAACCTAATTCAATATCATTACTTCCAATTACCAATCTGCGCAAATAAAAATCTTTTCAACCTGATTCCTCTAGCATTGAATTTCATAAACTAAATTACCTAGCTTCTATCCCTAGTTACTAGAATAATTTAATCAGCATTAAGATCAGTTGCTATAAGCAGTCACTGCACTATAATTCATCCCTGAACTTATACATACAATACGTTTACGTTTAGTTCTGATTTTGAAAAAGTGTTTTCCAGTCACAATAAGAAATCTAAAATAGATCAACCTATGAATGAAACGTAAAACAAAGGTAATTGAATTAAATGAAATCAAACTAAGATTAAAAGTGTATTTGAAGTTGAGAAATTACATCCAATCCCAAGAGTAAGAGAATTAGCTACACATGGCAGCCATGAAAATACAAAAGAAAAAGAAAAGAATGGAGCTTGATGACGACGACCTCCAAAAAGTCTCCACAAACGAGAGGTGGTGAATGAGAAGTGATTCTCAGAAGTCTTTCCACAATAAAACGCATTAAACTGAAAAATCAATAATAAAATCAAATCTAAACTGAATTAATAACAAAATCAACCTAATTACTAACAAAATCAATTACAAAATCTACACAAAATCAACTAACAATTAACGCTTATCAACCTGTATTTAAGCTTTTTTAAGACTCAAAGTCGTTGGACACCCAAACAATAGAGGACGTTCAAAAAGAATGGGCAACATATATTATTAGAGTTAGAAGTAATTTGTAGACGTATATCTACAAGTGTATACATTGTAGACATATATATTGTAGACATATAGTGTATATTGTGGATAATATATTGTCATTGTTTTATGAATGCAAATTCTGTTCTGGCTGAGAAAATATGGGATTGCTTTTGTGTATAAAATTTTGTAGGGTTATAGGTAGAAACCAATCTGACCTGTATTTAAAAATAATGCGACAAGTACTATGTCGGTTATGGCCTTAACTGACGTAGTAAATGACTAATTATGTTGGTTATGACTTTAACCGACGTAATAGACACTAAAAAACTCAACTATAATAGGGGATACTATGTCAGTTATTGGGAAACCAACGTAGTACCCACCTATTACGTCGGTTGTAGTGTGGGATACTACATCGATTTTGAGAAGCAACCGACGTTGTATCCCTCTCTATGATAAAAAAATTGTGTTATCTAAGTTAGGTGTATGACGTCGGTTGCTTTTTCTAACCGATGTAGTGTTCGCATATATTATGTCGATTGTGTAACCGACATAATATATACAAGACTTTCTACGTCGCCTACATCTAAGTCAGTTTCAAACCAACGTTAAAAGTCTTCCAGAACCGACGTAAAAGGCCTTTTTTTCCACTAGTGACATATGGATAAAATTGTATTTAAATAGACAAATTATTTACATGTTAAATAGATTTGAAATATTTTGTTTGTAATACTTTTTTTGAATATATAAACACATTTTGAATAGGTATAGAAAGATATTTAAAATTATGTATATAAAATAAATTTCAACAAAAATTAACAATATATCATAAATCTTAAATTTTTATATCATTCTTCTGCTAAAATAAATCTTCTGAATGATGATTTCAGCCAACATGTTAAATTATTGAGAGTTAGAATCTAGTAGAAGAATCACATACCTGTATCCATGGAGGACCATTGATTACTTAATATGGTTATGATCTTTCTCATTCAAAGTCTTCCTTATTCCTCTTGCTCGACTTGAGAGTGACTCTTTTGATGGGATAAGAGACCACAAAGTTTCTAATTTTGATATATTGGAGACCAACCCTTAACCTCCCCTTTTCCTTTTTAACTTCTCAACAAGCGATTCCCATTAAACCAACAACCTGAGAAATTTGGGGGTGTCAATAAAACTATCTTAATTTTTCATTAAAACTATCTTAATTTCAAACGTTTTCGAATGTTAAGGAGATCAACAGCTCATATGATTATACATATATATAGCCCATAATTAGACTACGAAAATATAATTTCCTAACAATCTCCCACTTGGGCTATATATATATTGTCCTGAAATAATCACATCACAAAATAAACTATAAGTGCACATATCGAATGTTATTTGTCCTCAACTACTTAAACAATCTGGTCCATCTCGTATACCAATAATGGAACTACCGTGACTTTCATCACATTAAATTCGCAATTGAACCACGATGATACCATACTGATATACTCAACGACATAGATCAAGTTTGAATGAGTAACACGGAAATAACATGAAATTTCATCTCACACATGTCTATTTCCAACTGGTCCAACTTTAAAATCTTCATTAAGATCTACCCAAAATTTTCAATATTAACACTGCAAAAAACATAATGTAAATCGTCATCTTTTATTCTGTAGAAAATTAAATAATACAATGTCTGACATAAAACATATAAAGTATACAAAATAACCCTACTAAAGCAAGTTATCATCAACAGTGATACCCAAATGAGCAATATACTCATAAAAGAATTTAGGGATCAATCCTTTAGTTAATGGGTCTGCTAGCATAGACTTTGTTCCTATATGTTCTATAGAAATCTGTTTTTTCTTGAACTCTCTCCTTAACAACCAAAAATTTAATATCAATATGTTTTGACTTTGTTGAGTTCTTGTTGTTAGACTAAAGCATTGCTGAATTATTGTCACAATAAATCTTCAATGCTTTTTAATGCCATCTACCACATGAAGCCTGGTGACAAAGTTTCGCAACCATATGACGTGGTTAGATGCCTCATAGCAAGCGACAAACTCTATTGCCATTGCCGAAGAAGTCGGAAAATTCTGTTTAGCAGACTTCCATGACACAACTCCTCCAACCAACATGAAGATGTAGCCTGATGTAGAGAGTTTACTATCTTGGCATCCCACAAAATCAGAGTCAGAGAACCCAATGATCTCTGAACTTTCTGATCTCCGATAAGTGAGCATGTAATCTTTTGTTCTCTTCAAATAATGCATCACGCACTTAACTGTTGTCCAATGATCCATGCCTAAATTGCTCAAGTATTTGCCTAGAACTCCCACTATAAATGTTAAATTCGGATGTGTGTAGACTTGAACATATATTAAGCCCCCTGTTACTGATACATAAGGTTTATCATGCATTATTATCCTTTCAAAATCATTTTTTGGGCACTGTGTCGATCGGTCTACTACTTCCCATGCCATATCTACTTAAGACTTTATTGATATAGTTATTCTGTGATAATCTAAGAATACCTCGAGAACGATTTCTTAATATTTGGATTCCTTATACCAGAAAAGCATTACCAAGATCTTTCATTTCGAATTAGTTCGACCAAAATTTCTTGGTTTCATGCAACAAACTATATCATTGCTCACAAGTAGTATATCATCGACATATAAGATTAGGAATGCATATAACTCCCATTAAACTTGTAGTATACACAATCATCAACAATATTTGCCCCAAAGCCATATGAGATAATAACTTGATGAAACTTATGATACCATTGACGGGAAGCTTGTTTGAGATCGTAAATGAATTTCTTTAATTTGCAGACCATATACTTTAGATTACCTAACATAAAGTTTTCTGGTTGCACCATATAAATCATCTCTTCAATGTCTCCATTAAGAAATGTCATCTTAACATCCATGTGATGTAACTCTAAATCAAAATGAGCTACTAATGTCATTATTATTCTAAAATAATCTTTTTAAGATACTAGAGAAAAAGTTTCTTTATAATCTATGCCTTCCCTTTGAGTAAAGCCCTTAACGATAGACGAGATTTATATCTTTTGGTATTACCCATAAAAATCCCTTTTAGTTTTAAATATCCATTTACAACCAATAGGTTTCACATCTTCAAGTAATTTTACTAGATCCCAAACGTCATTGTCTCTCATAGACTTAATCTCATCCTCCATGGCATCAACCCACTTTTGAGAATTAGAACTTTTTATGGTTTGATAGAAGTTGATTGGGTCATCTTCTATTAAACTAATGACATCCTCATGTTCTTGGAGGTACACAAGATATTCATCTAAAATAACACTTCTCCTTTCTTTGGAAGCTCTTCTTAATGGCACTTCTTGAGGTTGTTGAGTTTGTTATATAGGTTGTATTTGAGGAGGATTCTCATTGTTGTCTTGTTCTATAAATGTGTCCTGAATAACAATAGGTATGAATACTTGATCATTATCAATAATAAATTCCTCATCAAAAATAACATTCTTAATGTTTCCTTCTCCTCCAAACTCAACATTCTCAAAAAACATTGCATTTTCTATTTCAAAAATTGATCTTAATATAGGATCATAAAACTTGTATACCCATGTGCTTTCAGCATAACCAACAAAATAGCAACTAATTGTCCTTAAGTCCATTTTCTTTCATACGACTTATAAGGTCATGCCTCAGCTAGACATCCCCAAATGTGTAAATATTTTAGGCTAGGTCTTTTATTATTCCAGAGTTCATAACGGGTTTTGTTAACTGCTTTGCTTGGTACCCTGTTAAGGATGTACACTGGGGTCTTTAAAGCTTTTCCCCAAAGTAATTTACGCAAGGTGGAATGACTGATCATACTTCTCACCATATCCTTAAGACGGTATATAAAACATCGCAAATAAATCCAAAATACAATCCAGTCTTAAAATACAAAATAATCAATATGATATTTAAATTCTTAAATTTATAACCAAACTTGAATCGTAAATCTATTCATTTTATTTAAGTTTTCTCGACTTGAAATATTATTTCACTAATTTACAGTTGTTTATCTTGTTGTATTGTGAAGTGTGATGACTATAACATGTACACAAGCATATGCAGATACATGTTCAAAAGCATTTTAAGGCATACAAGCTCTTAGTTTTGATTTTCTTTTATTATGTATCTAGTTGTACATAGGTTTGATGTACATGGAGACTTTTTAAACCATCTTAAGCACTTGTATGTAGATAAAAGTTTGAATGATATAAGATGATATTAAATAGGTTTGTGTAATCTTATCCCTCTCGATGTGCAAAGATGATCTGGTCACGTTACTTGCACTGGGCACAACTCTCTTGTTTTTGTTTTGGCATTCAATCTGAAAATTTTGAAAAGATTGTAAGGAACAAAACTTAACACAGATAAAAAAATATATATTCAAATCAAACTAAAATTTAGAAGTAATTTTTATATCACGAAGATGTTAGGAAATTATACTTCCATAGTCTAGGGCTATATATATGTATAATCATATTAGTTGTTGATCTCCTTAACGTTCGAAATTAAGATAGTTTTAATAAAAAATTAAGATAGTTTTTATGAAACCCCCTAATTTCACGAGTTGTTGGTAGAATGAGAACCGTTTGCTTAGATGTTAAAAATGAAAAGAGAAAGTTAACGGTTGGTCCCCAATATATCAAAATCAGAAACTTTATGGTCTCTTATCCCATCAAAGACGTCACTCTCAAGTCCAGCAATAAGGAATATGATGGCTGAATTCATAATTCAAAAGATTTATTCTAGTAATTGGTGTTAGAGCCTCGTTCATGTTAAATTATTGTGAATAAACTTTTATCATTGGATTGTATTATTTTGATGTTATACAAGTTTGGAATTAAAGAATAAACACAAATAATTCTGTTTGATGTTTATGCCTTTCGTCTTATCTTATATAATTCATTTTGCTATGTTGTGGCCTTGGTTCCCGTACCATGTTGAAATTTTGGTAATTCATTTGAATTGCTTGTATGATACACATAATAATGTCGTTGGTCCATTGCCTTAAAAACATGTCATTTTTGTTTGTTATCATGTTGAATACAATTCACTAATCTAAGCCTTTATTTCCATTGTAATATTCGTTTCTCATATGTAATTTTTTTTATGCATATGCAATTTTTTATGATGCTTATTATTTATGCGGATAATAAACGACCCAAAAAAAGTTTATTGTTTGGCCAAATAGTAAACATTGAACCTTAAGTTTATATATTTATTTATTTATTATCTAATTATGTGAGCACTAATCGACCCAAAGGAAGATTATTCTTTGGCTAATTGATAGAAATATATGCAGTAATAAATAGGTTGTAAATTCTCAAGTTTCCATGTGAACACTTAGTCAGTCCAAAGAAAGGCTTAATGTCTGACAATATTTCTTTTGACAATATTTGATAATGAGAGAATCACTTACAGTTAATTTTTCTATCCAAAGAATAAAAATTAATGTTGTTCCAGGTATCTCAATATGGATTTTCTCATTATTCTTGCTAACAATATTTTGATGGATACAATTGTTGTTACTTTAGCTGCCAACGTTTCTACTCAACCCTGTGTTAAATGGTCTAAACTTCAAGGTTTGGAAAGAGAATGCTAATTAGGCTAAAATAGAGAAATTGGAGCAATCCAATTGAATGAGTGTAATGATTATGAAATGCTATATTCCTGAAGCATTTCGGGACTTTATTACTGAAGATAGCAATCCTAAAAAGTTCCTAGAGGACATTGAACAATTCTTTTCCAAAAATGAAAAGGTAGAGATAAGTAACCTTTTGAGGAAACTTGTCTCTATGAGGTATAAAGGCAAAGGGAACATAAGGGAGTACATTATGGAAATGTTTCATCTTACTTCAAAATTGAAAGTACTAAAGCTAGAATTGTCTAAGGACTTACTCGTGCATTTTATTTTAATTTCTCTTCCTGCACACTTTGGGCAATTCAAAGTGAGTTATAATACTCTAAAAGATACTTGGTCCTTAAATGAGCTTATATCTCACTTTGTCCAAAAGGAACTGATGTTACAACGAGAACATAAAGCAAGTATATGGATTCGTCCTATCAGCATAAAAGAAAGTGTGAGGCTATTGCGGTTACACCTTCTCACTAGAAAAAGACAAAGAAACAAAATGAGATTTTAACATGATTCTTATGTAAGAAGAAAGGACACATAAAAAAGGATTGTGCCAAATATGCCGCTTGGCAGGCAAAGAAGGGTATGATTCTTGGTTTTGTTTGTTCTAAAGTTAATTTAAGTTTTTCACCTATGGACACTTGGTCGGTAGATTCTACTACTACTACTGACATAAGTGTTACTATACAGGGTTGCCTGTGGAGCCAACCACCAAGTGATGCTGAAAGATTCATTTATGTGGCAGATGGCAATAAAGTTTCAATGGAAGCTGTAGGACCCTACAAATTATATTTTATGACTAGATTGTTTTTTGGATTTATTTGAGACATTTTATGTACCATCTTTTAGATGAAATTTAGTTTCTATTTCTCATTTGCACAAATTTGTTTATCATTGTTCTTTCAGAAATAATAAAGCTAGTCTTTTCCAAAACTCAAATGTTATTTTTTTTTCAGTTTTTTAATTGATAATCTGTATAAGCTTAATCTAAATTTCTGCAATGAAATACTACAAACAAGTTCAAGAGGTACAAAACGAAAATTAAATGAGAATTTTGCCTTATTATGACATAAGTGTTTAGACTATATCTCGAAAAAAGAGAATTCAGAGGCTTGTGGTGGATGGAATTCTTGAACTCCCAGATTTAAAGGGCTTTCAAGTTTGTATTGAATGTATCAAGAGGAAAAGAACAAATGAAAGAAAACTAAGCACAGAGACAGCTAAAGATGTCTTAGAACTAATAAATATTGATATATGTGGTACGTTTCCTACTGCTTCATGGAATGGATAATATTATTTTATTACATTTATAGATAATTACTCTCGTTATGGGTACTTATACTTAATTCATGAGAAATCTCAATCCTTGGACGTTTTCAAGTCACTACTAGAAAATTGTTAAATAGTGACTATCGGTGACCGAATCAATGATCGAAAAAATTGGTCACTATTAGATTGAATCAGTGACCGAAAAAATCGGTTACAAATTCGGTCACAGAATTGGTCACTGATTCAGTCACTAATACGGTCGCTGGTCAAAGACTCAGTCACTGATTCGATCGCAGATTCGATCACAGATAATAATAATAATAATAATAATAATAATAATAATAATAATAATAATAGTAATAACAATAACAATAATAATAACAATAATAATAATAATAGTAATAATAATAATATTAATAATAATAGTAATAATAATAATAGTAGTAGTAATTATTATTGGTAATAATAATAATTATATTAATATCAATAATAATCATAATAATAATAATAATAACAAGAAGAAAAATAATAATAATAATAATAATAATAATAATAATAATACATAGGAGTTTGTATTTGTGACTGGTTTAGTGCAGTGTGTTAGCACCAAGAGTTGCTAAAGGATTTGATGAAGTCAACAACATGATGAAGTCTTTAGACCAAAGCCTACGAGTGGATGACTTGAAGTCTTCATAGGACATGGAATTTGCCTTGGTTTAGGATTTAGTTTGGAGAGTGTGTGTGAGTTTGGTTTGGAACAAAATCATGTGTGCACCAGATTTTACTCAAAAAAAGCTCCAATAACAAATTCTGATTAATAAAGTCTTAAGAAATATTAAAATCACAATTTTTACAATAAACTATTTTTAGAACAGAACTTGTTGGAAAATAGTTTCAGTGCTAAAGAAAAACAACCGATTGAATGTTTGGATTAATCGATTGATATTTTTGTCTGTTGAAAATATTACTCTATATAAATCTGGCGTGCAAATTTTGAAAGCATGAGAAACATTCTCTAAGATTCGAACCAAGCACTTTTGTGATTCCAAAGAGAGAAAAACGCCTTTCTTACCAAGCAATCAATAACATTTGATTTTTTGCATCAAGAATTGAAAGTAATTTGATCTTGGAGCTTTGAGTTGATCGAGACTGGTGTTACATTGATTTTATCACCAAAGCTAAGTCTTCTATACTGTATTAAACCATTTTGTATTTGATTGCGTATGGAAGCATTGTTGTATTGAACAATCTTTGATATTTCTTGAGTTGTAGGTATTTTGGTTTACTCTTTACAGTAGGGATACCATAATACTTTTATGAGAGGACCCTTTTTCATGTCACCATCATCATCGTCATTATCCTTTACTTTGTATCTTGATATCCCGCATCTAGGACACTTATGTAATCCTTCAAACTCTTTTCTATACAATATACAATCATTGGGACAAGCATGTATTTTTCGGTACTCCATACCCATTGGACACAATATCTTCTTGGCCTCATAGTGACTAGTTGGCAATGTATTACCTTCTGAAAGTATTTGATGAAACAATTCTAGCAATTCAGTTAAACTTTTATTAGTCCACCCATTTCTTGCCTTAATATTAAATAATCGCAATAATGTTGACAAACGGGAAAAAAGTTGAACAATCGGTATACAATTCTGTGACTGAATCATCTTTCAATGAATCATACACATGTGCTTGGTGGAAACTATCTTCTCCAATATCACGAATCATGTCTTTCATGCAATCCTCAGAATATACATTAGAATATTGACATTCAGTTGTAGATACATTAGAATATTGCTCCAAAACTTCACCATGCCAAGTCCATATTGTATAACTCTTCAACAAACCATCACAAAGAACATGATCTCATATCAACTCAATATCTTATCTTCTCCCATTTAAACAATTCACACACGGACAATGATATTTGTTATTTACTACTGCTCCATTCCTTTTAGCAAATTGTAGAAACTCTTCAACACCTTTCTCATACACATCATTGATTCAAATTGCAGTTAACCAACTTCAATCCATGACTACGTATATATAAAAAAAATTCATACATTTTATACAAGGCACAAATGAAACATAAAATTGTTGGGGATCGAACATCCCCGGACTCGATACCAACACCTCATCATGAACATAAATATTAGAGAAAACATAAAATCTCGGGGATCAACATCCCCGGACTCAATACCAAAACGTCATCATGAACATAAATATTACAGAAAACATAAAACGTCGGGGATCGAACCTCCCCGGACTCAATACCAACACATCATCATGAACATAAATATTAGAAAAAATATAAAATGTCGGGGATCGAACATCCCCGGATTCAATCCCCACACGTTTTGATCAAGATACAAAAACTAAAACAGTTCAAGCATTTCATAAATAAAAAACACATACCTCTTGTAGAAAAAGGTAAAGCGCGGGAAGATGTTGAAATGCACAAAACGCAAATGCACCAAACCGCAATCTACCAAACCAAAAAAATGGAACCAATGAGACCAAAATCACAGTATACTAAATAAAAATGAAGAGTAAAAACAAAACCTACCATGAAAAACGTAAATAACCCGAGAAGGCACCGATGCAAGAAGAAAACAACCAAGACTCAAAACAAACACCAAGAACCAATGCAAGGATAAACGCTTAAAACCTAAACCCAAAGTAAAATGGAAATGAAACGCAGATGAGAGATTCAACGAGAACCATATGAAAATGAAAATGATCAGTAAAATGGAAATGCAAATCATGGCTTATGGACGACGATGAGGGACTACGGCACGAGAGACAACGGCAAGGGACGACGGTGAGAGACAACGAGGGACGAGAGCACTGCGAGAGAGAGGAAAGATGAAAGCATAAAGGAAAAAGTGAGTCTGGGGTTCTCTAAAATAGGAGATACGATCGTGATTCCTCCTTACAACCGCAGTTGTATCCACCTACCACGCAGTTCTGGCCCCAACCGCGGTGGTATCTCTTACAACATTTCATTTTTAAATTATTTGTGTGCCTTACCACCGCGGTTTTGGCACCAACCGCGGTGGTATCTCCTGCAACGTTCAATTTTTAAATATTTGTGTGCCTCATGGGGAATACGACTACGGTTGTTGTAGTCAACCGCGGTGGTATCGTTGCACTTAATTACAAAAATGCCACCGTATTTTTTTTAATGCGGTTCCCTCTTAACTGCGGTGATATCCTGTCGTGAAATGTGTTATTTCTACGAGTGTGGTTAAGAGATGCAACAATACTCAAAAAATTAATATGTAATATTATAGAAGGTAATAGAATTCAAGTTTACTTACGATGGGAGTTCATACATGCAAACTGAATTGTCTTTACAAGAGGAAAACAATATTGGATTGCCTTCTGCATCAGGCATCCCAAAAAATGACAAATACCTTGTATAAAAAAAATAAGAATTTAGCAAATTGACCAACTTCTTCATGACCATTATCAATTTGTTTTCTACAAAGAAAATACAATAAAATGATTAGGTACCTTACAATTTTCTCGTTCTGTGTATATACCACACTCAAAGTTCCCACTTCCATGCATGCCCAAATCTTAATCGTGCATCAGATGAACTTGACAGCAAAAATTCATCCCAACAAATAAGGGATGTAACTACATCAGTATGTTCATTGAGTGTCATTGTACATTGTAATGTATCCATCTTCCAAACCTGGAGAAAATAAGGTAACAAGATTTTGATAATAGAAGATCATTGAATTTTTCAATTTGTAGTTCAAGAAAAGTTGACATGATACAAAAGGAAGACACTATTTGTACATTAAGTCAAAACAAACATACCTTTATGCTTTGTCCACAGATCCTAAATACAACATCTTGCGTCCAACAGCTAGGCAAACCACAGATTTAGTGTGGCCAGTTAGTGAGCCAACTAATTCCAAAGGAGACTGAGCTTCAGAACTTCCTTTTCAGGCAGTAATGACACCATCCTGAAATTTTTAATAATTAGATTATGCATAAATTAATGGACACGAGAAAAAGATGTTTAGAAGGAGAGAATTCTAGATCTGATCAAAGAAGAAAATTACTAGTATAGGTAACTAATATAACTAGGTACGGTAAAAAGGTGGAAAACGTTTTAAAAGTTAAAGAATTGTTGATATAAAGAAAGCACAAAACCTATTTTGTTCACTAACTAAAAAAAGGTTAGAGAAATCGGAGATAAATAGTATCCAACTTTTATATGGACAATTACCGCTGCCCCAATAAAATGGATATCGTTGCCAATAGTCATGTGAAGGATTCTTCCTTTGGGTCTATTAGGAGTAAACTCTGAATTGGTCTCAATATTCCAAGCCTTTACCACAAACACATTCATATAATTAATTTGTGTGTACTACTCCTATAATTAGAACATTATCATACATTAAAATAAAATAAAGACAAAAAATTATTTACCTTGATAGAATTCTTCAACCCAACAAAAATCCATGGCCCCTCACTTATCAAAGAGTTAACTTCTGTGCCAAAATTTATGACTTAAGTCATTGGCCTATACAAAAATCCCATATCCAAACAGTCTCATCCGTGCTTTCAGAATAAAGTTTATTGGATCCAACGGGAAGTGTAATTTTGGTGATAACCTGATGTAAAAAAACTTATTTAAACCTATTTTGATTTAACTATTATTCTAAATATAGATTATCAAAAAATATTTTGTACAATAAATAGTGGTTTTAAATTGAGTACCTTTTTGTGTTGGTGAAGTTTTGTTTATGTGGAAAACCCATCACCATGAAACCATGAAAGTAAATTCAAGCATTAATCTTTGTACACACAAGTGTGGTTGGTCCAATATTTACATATTCTTGATTATTTCTCGGACACCTTCAGAACATTTGTCTCATCTCTTTATCTCCACTATTTTGAAACAAAGTGGTCTCGGAGTTATACTTTGATATATTTTTCTAGGATGGATGAGACCTTTTTCCATTATATATATACATATATATACATATACATATATATACATATATATATACATATGTATACATATGTATATATATATATATATGTATATGTATATGTATATATGTATATGTATATATATATTTATATGTATACATATATGTTCGTGTGTGTGGCATTGACACTTTTATAGGATATATGTGGTAAGCATATTTCCTTATACATAAACTTATAAGGATTTCTGTTGTATTTTCCAGTGCACCAGTAGACACATGTTATTACCTCAATTTTCCCATTCATTCTAGCAAACTTTATATCCATTATACTCTACAAAAATAAACATTGACATCACATCCCAATTAATTTTCCTTATTTCCCTACTACAAACTTTGTAAATTTTATAAATAAAAATTTGTATCTATTTACATCCTTAAATTTTGTAATTATAAAAACATCATATTTAATTAAATTATTACATCTTTTTAAATATTTTTGTCATTCTTAATTAAAAAATTAAAAATTTATTAAATGTATCCTTCAAATTATTAGATTTTATACTTTTTCTTTAGTTTCAAAATTGAAAAAAAGTCAATTGTAATCAATATATATATATATATATATATAGAATTCAAATTTTCAAACATTACAATATAGTTTTCACATAATACTTATATTAAGTATAGAAAATAATATGAAATTACACAACACATAACGTAAATTTCAGTTGAAGAAAGGAAGAATGAAAGCTGAAGAATTTTCGTATTACTCATAAATTCTAAAATTGTAAAAAGAAGACCTAAATTTCAAATATGTAAAAATATGCTTCAAAATAAACTAATTTTATTAGATATATTTTCTGAATTAAATGAGAGATAAATAGATTGGTAAATAGAAAAATATATCTATATATTGATGGAATATATAGATAGAAATATTTTTCATAAAAATTATTTTATAAATTTTAAAAGTAGTTATAATAAATAAAGAGTTGTTTGGATAAAGAAAAATAAATGAGAAATTATTAGCTATAAATAAAAAATAAATCGGTAACACATTTAATTTTGAAATGATATGTAAAATTAGGACTTCTTTTTAGTAAAATGGATATAAGAGTAGTTATCTGAGATAACGATAGAGCGATTTTTAAAATTGGCATAAAAATATATTTTTATATCAATTTAAAATATATTTTGATTTAGATCCTTTAATATTCTTATGGTAATCACATCCGAGATAAACAACATATAGACATAAAAGTTTTCGTTTAAATTTTTTAGATTTTAGAACATTTGGACATTAAATAATAAAATAATAATTTTAGGTTGTCATGTGCTTAAATTTTAGTTAAAAAAATTATTTAAAACAATAAATTATTTCAATTTTTAAAACTTTAAAATTTAATATTAAAAAATGTTATCTACAAATTATTTTTCTCAAATAGATTATATTTTTATAAATACACTTAAAAAATCAGATGATTCAATTACACATTAGACTATGAGAACTTTAATTGAATAGATTAGTGAAAGATATTCACTTGTTATTACATCCTAATATTAAAATAATCAAACTTGGGTAGGAAATACTTCAAAAATCAATTGAGTATATTGGATTATATTTTCCAAATCAAAAGTTTGTGGGTTTACATTGGTGGCTTATGTGACGCCCCTGCACCTTCGTAAGCTTTCTTCTCTCTCCTCTATATCTCTCTCAAATTCTCAAAATCTCTCTCCCTTCTCTCTAACTTTTCTTCCTCCATACATCATCTGTTTTAGAATCGGATCACACCCTGCAGTACCTGAGGAGTTAAGGATCATTTCTAACCGATCATAATTTCAAACAGAGTAAGTCCATATTTGCTCTAAAGATCCCTTAATCTCTGTTTTTCCTTGGGTTTTTGTCATCAATCTTAGTAGGGACAGTTGAGAAAAGTATTTCTCTCAACTTAATTAAGATTATACTAAAATTTGGTTTTGTTCTGATGACTTGTTCTAGATCCCTAAAGATTGGGTTAGTGCCACTAGCTAGTTTGGAGGAATTGTTTTGGGAAATTGTCACCAGGTAAGGGAAGCTAGTAACTTATTTTATACTATTTAGTTATTTTTAAATAGAACTCAGATAAAGACTTGAATATGTGACTATCAGTGCTCAAGTCTTTCTTGCAGGTCTGACTGGTCCTTGAGCACTGAATAAGTTTGATTATCTTGATTTTTGTGTGATTAATAGACCTTATTTGAGTAATGATATTAGAAAATAGTATGCAAGAACTTTTGATTGTTGTTTGATGGATTGAATATGACTTGTGATAAGACTTTGAAATGTTTTAGAAGTTTGAGATCAATTATTGAATAAAATATGCCTTTATGCATGATTGATTGAGGAATTGTTTTTGAATGAATTTAATTGTTTATTTTGACTTAGTATGATTAACTTAACTGTGTTTTGAGTAATGAAGTATTGTTTTGATGATGAAAAGATACTTGCATAATATGATTTGTGGTTTGAAAGAGTATTGATGTGAATGATTGAATGATGAAGTTGATGCCATACATTTGGGATAATGTATGAGTTGTGCTTGTTTGTGTACATTAAGTATAGCACGCCTATGTTTAACAGAGATCCTCAAGCTTCACTGATGATCTAAGTCACATAGACTAAGATATCAGGTGGTGAGAAGCTGTGAGGGAGTTCATACACACCGGGACC
>Ga0209489_106275_pt1 | contig 19332 bp, 7 predicted proteins | sample SiratrowhiteBW_FD_187527 | JGI IMG/M metagenome (GOLD analysis project Ga0209489, IMG submission 187527) | Root nodule microbial communities of legume samples collected from California, USA - Siratro white BW (SPAdes) (version 2) | ecosystem: Host-associated > Plants > Roots > Nodule | place: USA...
TTAGAGGTACCTTTGTCAAGAATAGTTTCCAGAATCTCTCTGTCAATGGACTGGAACAAGAAATTCTTGGTCTTCAAATCCTTCAACTTCGCCTCTTCTACAGATTTACTTTGCACCTCACTCGCCTATGTTGTTTCGATCGATATCTCCGGAATCCCATCTTCCACCAGGCTCCACAATTCTCTGCTTCTCAGAAAATTCTCCATCGTCATGGACCAAAAATCGTAATGGCCATCAAATTTTGGGATGGCCGGCTGCACAAATTTTTCAGATTTCTCAAACATCTCTCTCGATCACTTTCTCACTCAGACATCTCTCTCGATCACTTTCTCACACAGATTCTTGCTCTGATACCAAATGTGAAATATAAAACTGAAAGTGATACTTTATTAAATCAAAGACCATGGCATTATATAGCCTTACAGGAAATATAAATAAAATAACATAAGCAAGCTAGAAATTAGGAAATAGACTCCACTAAAACTAAAAACTAGGAAACAGACTTCACTACGTCAACTAAGAAAAGGTCAAATTCCAACACATAAAAGTACCTCAAATACACGCAAATGGGTTCTTGCTACACACACTACCCATCAAAACGTTTTCAAACTATTTTCAAACTAACCCTAAAATCAAACAAAAATACGCATATGAAAGGAGACTCACCGAAACAAACAAGAAGCCCTCAATCCAACGCAAAAATTCTTAAAACAAACCACTGCCAGCGAATATCGTACCACCACGGAGCAAGAACCGACCACCGACAGCAAAAACAGAACCACTCAACCGAAAATGAAGTCGAGGCTCATCTTCAGCACACAAGGATCAATTTGAAACCCAAGCTCGCAATTCCCAAAATTTCAATCCTATCCTGCATTTGATTTCGCACAGCCTTTTTCATTTTTTTTATTTTTTTCATTTTATTTCGCCGTGCTTTCTTCATATGCCAAAATAATAAAGTCGTCCACATGTTTTTCATATGCCAAAATGACAAACGTCACTGTTGTTTACGTAATTGAAAAAGACTTTTATCAAAGAATCGTTTTCGTATTTAAAGCTTGCACATAAAGCTTTTCATCATGCAAGAGAAGAACCTATGCTGCCGTAGATATTTAGAAGCCTGCAAGAGAAGAACTTGTACTGCCATAGTAAACACGCAAAAAGAACCCAAAAACCAACCTAGAACAACTTCCAAACTTTAACACAATCTTGAAACCATGCCAACACATTTAAAACCGACGCAACCCACTGGACATCACCATGGAGCAATCCGCCGCAATCCACGAAAACAAAGATGATCACAATAGAAATAACCCACCACAGGAACAAACTCAGAAGCAAAACGCATTCCAAACTCCATCAACACAAAGATGATCTAGACAGGAACGTGAGAATTCTCCCATATTTCAAACTTATTTAAAAGTTAATCTATTCCTATTATGTTTTATATCCACATATTTTCTGTTCAATTTTTTATATAAATTTCTTGGTCTCTCTCAATCTTTCTGGTATCACCTCGCAAAGAGACGCGTCGTGTTACATCCCATTGGGTAAGCAAAATGAATGCGAGGTTTCTCTCCCCCTCTCGGAAAAACTTCCCATGTGGACATCAAAACCACGTCAAACGAAAAAACTTGTATACATGTTTTCGAACTGAAAACTGAACATATTTGGATGCTCTTACGTTTACGTAGATCTTATAACAAAAGAAAATTTTGTTTAATAAATCTAACCATTCATGAAGTACATCACTTAATTTGCTACTCGATTAATAAATCTAAGTATATTACTTAATTTACTACTGTTTAAATAAAATTAAGACAAAATTATAAAAACCTGGAGAACATATTTGCTTAGTTCAGTGGATTAACTAGTTTTCAGTTTTCATTTCAATTGAATATATTAAATAATAAACTTATTAAACAAAACCTCTCCTCTTCCAAATTCAGCACCCGATCTGGACAACTTGAATTTAGATTCAACACTTTCAAATGATACCCAAATGTTTAATCTAAGATACGTGAAATTAAAGTAAATTATATGAATTTAGATTCAACACTTTCAAATGATACCCAAATGTTTAATTTAAGATACGTGAAATTAAAGTAAATTATATGAATTTAGATTCAACACTTTCAAATGATACCCAAATGTTTAATTTAAGATACGTGAAATTAAAGTAAATTATACGATCTCTCCGAATTACTCGTGTATCTATCTCAAGAAGTCGGAAACAGAAAATGAAAGGTAGAAAGGCATATTATAAAAAGCAAAGGCAGATATATTATGAATAAAAGAAAAATAATATTCATATCATGCAACCAATACATAAATGGCATATACAATTCCGGGTAAGTATCCCAGCATCGTCAGCACTAGATCTATCCAGAACTCCACCTGCATTGTACCAGAAAGAAAATTACATAAAATCAAATCAATCGCACCAACAACACCAAATCCCAAATATGAAAAAATAATTAATAGAAACACAATTCATAGAAAAAAGGAAGAAGCAGAGAGAGAGCAAGAGAGTGAATACACCACAGCCATAACGGAGGAAAACACCAACGGGAGGTAGCAGGATTGCTAATATCACTTCAACAAAAGTTTCAGAACCCATAATCACTACTTTAATTCCCTCTTTTTTTTCTTTCTTATAATTGAACTTTTTTGTTGTTATCACTGAGCAAGAGGAAATACAATGAGATCCGTACACAGGACGCGTGTTGTTGAAGCAAACAAGAGCGGTTACGGTGGAGATTACAGTGGCAGAATTGTAGCACATAAAATGACACGTGTGTTAGAGAACTAACAGCTGTCCATATTTGCATTAGCTTGTACAATGAAGAACATATATAAAAATATCAAATTATACAGTGTAGTATTTATTTTTACATATATATATATATATATATATATATATATATATATAATTTTTAAAATATACTGCAATAATAAGTAATAATAATTATAATGAGAATTTAATTTTATATAATTATTATATGATTTAACATTTAGTAAAAATTACACTATTGTAATTTGATTTATTAGTATATCTTTTATTAAATGTTGTACCATCAACTACTTTTATATGAAAATTAAATTTTATCAATTCAACGATATTTTTATAGTAAGAACTGCATAAGAAAACTTAGACAACAGAAGACATAAATATTTCTATCAAACCACTCTAAAAGCCTTAATTTAGTTACACAAAATGAAATAGTATCCTTTTAAAATACCTCTATACGCTTAATTAGTCTTATAATGGGAACGCTCCCATTGTTCTAATTTGTTTTTTTATGCATGTTTAAGAAACTGAAATATGGTGGAGATTTATTAAATAATAATTAGAATATGAAGGGAGAAAAATTACTTGGGAAGTCTTTAAATAAAAGTTTTTGAAAAAATATTTTTTAAAAGACCTTATGAGGAGGAAGGAAGTTAAATGTCTTAACCTTCGTCAAGGAACAATGTCTGTATGAGAATATGCACAAAATTTTGATCAATTATCAAAATTTTATTCTTATTTTCATGAGAGTTGATGAACGTTTTCATTGTTCAAAGTTTGATAAAAATAGTATTCTTATTTTTGTTGACAGGTGGTTAGAATTCTCAAAAAAATAACTATGATTGTATCAATATTTTGATAAGATATATTCAACTACCTAATCACTTCTCAAATAATTTTTGATGTTCAAGTTTGATCATCAAAAGTGGTATATGAATCTATATGTCCGATAAAATGAGAGTAATTCTTGTAGTTTTAGGTCAAGTTATATGCCTCATTGTTTGTGGTTGTGGTTATAGGCCTCCATTATTTGTATTGTTGGTAAGCTTTATTAAGATTAATATTTAAGACTTATAAAGACCTCATTCCTTTCATATTTTTCTTTCATATGTGCTTGTTGTACAAGTAGAAGTAAAATTTGCTCATTAAGAATTGTCATGAAAGAATCTTTAGAATACTTTCTAGATAATTGACTTATGAAGAACCTAGTTTTAATGTCTTAGAATATATAAATTAGATAGTTCTATATTATGATGTAGAACTCTTGTTGATGTAAACTTATTTGTCATTTCTAATATATTATGAATATTTACAAAGGCGTGAAACGTCGACATACATTTATATTTGTGAAATGATATCATGAGTTATATTTTCTCTACGAAAACTTTATTTTACAAAAAAATACTCACAAATTATAATTAAATAAAAAATATTTATATAGTAGTTGGGTTATTACATTTAGTGCATCAGAGCAGTTCGTCCTTAGAATGACATGCGGTAGTGGGTTTGTTAGGTTTCCTTTGCATGGAAATATTGATGTAAGTCTAGTTTCAAGACTAAAAATAAGTCGCAACCTAGAATTAACACCTATAGTAAGAAGAAATTTTGAACAATGAAACTCAGAAGAAAAATCTAGCAAAAACTAAGATAATTGTTCATTCTTTCAGGAAAATACGGACAACAGATCAAACATTACATATGAGTTGTTGGAAATAATGACAATTGTCTTGAAAAGTATAAACCAAAAACAAAATGTTGAACCCACAGAAAATCAAGGATTAGAAACCTTTTGCAAAAACAATCCACAAAATTTTAAGGGAGGTTTTAATCCTAATGGTGTTCAATCATGAATAACAGAAATCGAGAAAATTTTCATTGTAATGTTATGTGTTGATGCAAATAGAGTCACATTTGTTGTCTTTATTCTTGTTGAAGAAACTGAAAACTAGTGGAGATTTACCAAGCAATAATTGGAAGATGAAGGAAGATAAATTACTTGGGAAGTCTTTAAACAAAAGTTTATGGAGAAATATTTTCTAAAAGACCTTCAGAGGAGGAAGAAAGTTGAATTTCTTAACTTTCATCAAGGAACAATGTTTGTAGGAGAATATTGGAAAAAATTTGATGAGTTGTCAAAATTTTGTCCCTGTTTTCATAACATTAAACAGACAGTTAGTTACTTGGAGATTTCCTCATTCTCTACTCTTGTAAACCGTTGCAGGATTTATGATGATGATACTAAGGCAAGACAGGCTCAGTAGAGGCAAGGAGGGCCACTAATAAGAGAAATGCATTCAACAATAAGAAACCTTACCAATGCCCTTGCCAAACTTCTTGGAACTTTTCAAGGCAGAACCATTCCTCCCCTGCCAATACTTTGGGTATAACCAACCCTATCAAATGTTTCCAGTGTGGAAGACCCCATCTATTAAGGAATTGCCCCACAAAGACTGTAACTTGCTTCAATTGTGGAAAATTGAGTCATTAACGGAATGAATGTAGAGAGTTAAATAAGGAATAAGGTATTGGAGGGAGTAACAACGAAGAAAAGAATCAGATTGGAAGACCTAAAGAAAATTTGAAGGGTTTTCACCATGAATGGTACTTAAGTTATTCAATCCAAAGACCTAATCCAAGGTAAATGCATCATAAATGGTCACCTCGTCAATGTACTATATGATTCAGGTGCTACTCACTCTTTCATATCCCATGACTCTGTGAAACATCTAAAGTTACTTATATTTTTGTTACCATATGATTTAACCGTGTCTAGTCTTATCAATGTTCCAGTTATGCACTGGTCCTAATTATGTTATCTCGAGTTTCGTAGCGCTCTTGTTTATTTTATTATTTTATCTCCAATTTCATACTTGTTTTATTTCTTTTATCTCCAGTTTCCCACTGGTCCTATTTATTTTATCTTTAGTTACACATCAGTCTTTTTTATTTAAATTATTTTATCTTCAGTTATGCACTAGTCCTATTTATTTTATCTCTAGTTTCGCACTGGTCCTATTTATTTTATCTCTAGTTTCGCACTGGTCCTATTTATTTTATCTCTAGTTTCGCACTGGTCCTATTTGTTTTATTTCTTATTCTCCAATTTTGCATTGGTCCTTTTTATTTTATTTATTTTATCTCCAGCACACTGGTTCTATTTATTTTATTTATTTCATTTATTTTATCTCTAGTTTCATATTGGTCATGTTTTTATCTATTTATTTATTTTATCTCCAATTACACACTAGTTCTGTTTATTTTATTTAAGTTATCTCCAATTTTATCGAAATTATATTTATTTAAAGTTATTGCTTTAATTATTAAGTTACTCTATTTTGTAATAATTTAAATATAATTTTTTTATATGAATAAATATAAAGTAAAAGTATATATCTTTGATGGATTTGAATAAAAGAAGTTACTTGTATATTGTGTTATTATTTATTAGTTGTATTTATTTAAATGTTGTGTACGATTTATGAATTGAGATATATATGACATAACCTGATGAACATTGTCTTATGTGATTGTTGAAAATGTAATGACTATGTTTGTTGTGAAAGAGTTCTAGGTTTCAAAGTTGAAACCAGGTTAATATCTGAGTGTCTGTTGTTAGGAAGTCATAGTTTTGTCACAACAGGATGAAAGGCAGGGATTGGGTGGGGTCTAAGGAAGTATTTCAAGTAGGTGAATATCTGGATAGTTTAGAATAGCGCCCTAGACTAGGATATTTCACAAGCCAAACTTGGTACTATCTGATACATTCTCAGCATCGTCAAGATTAGGTAGTATATATATATATATATATATATATATATATATATATATCTATATATATATATATATATATATATATATATATATATATATATATATATATATATATATATATCTTGGCAAATGGCCAGATTTCATGAGAAAATAACTATGATTGTACCAATGTTTTGATGATATATACTCAACTACCTAATCACTTCTTAAATAATTTTTGATGTTTAGGTTGGATCATCAAAAGTGGTGTATGGATCCATATGTCTGATAAAATGAGAGTAATTCTTAAGGTTTTAGGTCAATTTATATGCCCCATTGTTTATGGTTGTGATTATAGACCCCCATTGTTTGCATTGTTTGTAAGGTTTATTAAAAATAATATTTAAGGCTTATAAGGACCTCACTCCTTTCACATTTCTCTTTAATATATGTCTGTTGTACGAGTAAAAGCAGAATTTGCTTAGCAAGAGTTGTTAGGAAAGAATCTTTAAAAGATTTTCTTGACGATTGACTTATGAAGAACCTAGTTCTAATGTCTTAGAATATATAAGATAGATAGTTCTATATTCTAATCTAGAACACTTATTGGTGTAAACTTATATGTCATTTGTAATATATTATGAATATTTATAAAAGGCATGAAACGTCAACATACATGTATATTGTGAAATGATATCATGAGTTATATTTTTTCTACAAAAAGTTTGTTTTTCAAAAAAAAGTGCTCACAAATTCTAATTAAATAACAAATATTTATATAGTAGTCAGGATGTTACACCTGCCACAGCCAAACCTTTGAGAAAGTGAAAAGTTACTCTAAAAAAAGTGCCCCAACCTCCCAAAAAGTTTAGAAATTGGCAATATCCTGCTATCATGGAACCTGAGTACTCATGGATGGATGGTGAGGTGGCTCTTCACTTGTCCTAGTTTACCAAAAAATAGAAAGTAAAAGAGTTTATTTCCACCTACTTTATTTGTCATGCATTTGTCGTTGAGTACACCTCTGCCAAACCTTGTAGCACTTCCGATAGAGTGTTCTTGAATAAAAAACTAGATTCCGAGAATTTTACCTTTTGTTTATCTTTTTTTTATTTAAAGAATTAGATATTACATTTCCTCTTTTCAACTTTCAAGCCTAGATGCTTATCTTTATGAATATGGCTCGAAGCCAACTTCATCCTAATAGTTGGGCTTTCCTGAAATCTTTTCAAATTCTTTGTCATCAATTAGATATAGGTGTCGTTAAATGGAGCCCAATATAGACCTCTCTTCACCTTATATCAATCATCTTACAAATATTTCAAAACAAAAATTTTTGAACTTAAATGTGCACCTAGGGACAAGAAGAAGCACCTTTTCGTTTGTGAGAACTTTCGTCCCAGATTTCCATTGTACTGAAAAATTCCCATAAATATCAAATCTATGGTTGATTGTCTTCTTACGGTCGAGGAAAGATTAGATGTTGACATAATATGATGTCTTCCTCTCCCAATAAGCATCAAAGCGCTTCTCGGCAATCTTGTTGAGGACCTGCTGCCTTATTTTTGGGTAAGGTTGATTTGTTATACTGTTTTACATGGATTGATTCCTATCTTCCTGAACCATTCTTTATTTGTTTAACAGAAATTATGGGGAAAACCTTTGCTTACAAGAAGTTACGTGATGAGGTTGAAGCTCCAAGCATCAAACAAAACTTAACCTCAAGCTTTCAAAATCCTACTGAGAAGAAAAAAGTCGGGGAGAGCTCATCTTCACTAATACCAACAATTATTCCACTAGATAGCCCTATTGTTGGGAGTCTAGGGGTTGAAAGAACACCTATTGAAGTGGCACCTTTGAAGGTTTCTCCTACCGCTAAGAGTCAAAGTGAGCAAACAATGCCTTCCTCAAAGTCGACGACTCCTCTTTCAAAGACTTCAGCTTTAGTGGGCCAAACTTCTCAAGGAACTCCGCGACCGACTTCAATACCCAGGTCATGTCATCGCAACCTTCCTAGGATAATGTCCCATGTCAATGAGCACCCAATTACCCGAGTAGATCACCTGACGATGACATATGCTAATTCGAACTCATATTGGCATGTTAACATGAGGAACAACCATATCTGAGGTGTTGGGAGTTTCCATATGGTGTGAAGTTGTTAACGACTATTGGTCCCAAAGGGTGTTTTGACTCTGCCTAAGTGATGTTAAATCAATACATTTCTATTATCCATCTTTTCAAAGGAATGACATGTAACCATTCAAGCTTGCTCACTACCAATCACCACCTGAAATAGCAAGTGCAAGATCTCCTTAAACACTATAAGGAAAAAAGCTATTTAGAGACAATTTTTAGCTACCAAATAAAATGATTGCTAATTGTGACCAAAATAGTCACTAAATTAGATTTCGGTAGCCAAATAACTACAAAATAAAAGTAATGATTGAATTTAATGACCAACTAAGTCAAGATAATTGATATCTAACATTAGCTACCAAGGTTTTAGTGACTTATACCATTAGATTCTAAAATGGTATCTAACTTAATTAACAAGTAAACTTTTTTACATTCTTTCTAATCTCTTGTATTAGGCCAATTAATATATTTAGTTAATTATTTTGATTGTATTACCTATTTTGTACCTTTAAATTATGTTATACTTTTTTGTATAATTTTGACCATTTAAATGGAATATAGTGATTGTCCTACATTCCTATTTTGTCATAGATTTCTCCGGAGTATACCAAATCAACAAATTTCCAAATCAACAAGATATAATGTCATGGAAATAGTGGATGCAACATTTATGAAAGGATTGAAAAATAAAGTCATTCATCAAAATAGGCAAAAAAACAAACAAACATAGAATAATAAGTAATGTTTATTCAACAATAAGAGATGGTTATCAAATAGGTTTATGAGAAATTGCAAAAACCTATCTGGATTCCGTGTGCAGAAGGTGCTGGTGGAGGCGATGGAGTCGCTAAATCTTGTAGATGGAGTTAGAGTTTGCGATGATGGCACTAGAGTGTTGCGTAACCTTCATCGAGAGAATCCGAAGACAATAGAGTGTTAATTACTTCCTCCTCTCAGAAGTATCATCAAATTAGTTAATAAAATTTTTAATTTAAATAATATTTTGAAATTATTATTATTAATTTAAATTTATATTTAAATAAAATTAAAATATTAATTTAAAATTTTAATTTTTAAATTAATATTAACTATCTTAATATTATCATAAAATTAATAAAGTAGTAATCGGTTGATATTAATTTAAAATATTTTACAAATTAAGAATTAAGAATTAATTTTATAAAATTTATTCACTCTAAAATTAGTATTTAAATTTAGATAATAGTGACTAAAATTTTAAATATATAACAATATTATAATTAAAAATCAAAAATTGATTTTTAATTTTATTACTTTTAGTAACTAAAAATTAATTTCTAAAATATAATAAAAGTGACCTGTAAAATTGATTTCTAATTACATCTTAATAAAAAATTAAAAAATATTTTTGAATAAATAATTATTTTTTATTATTATTAAATATTAAAAATATAGTATTTAATTATAGTAATAAAATTTTAGATTATAAAATGATGTTTAAATTAATTAATATAGTGACTAATTATTTTGAGTCTTTAAATTAATTATTTTTAAACTAGTTATTGTTTAATGATTTTTGTGTAATGATTATTTTTAGTCCCTAAATTAATTAATATAATGATTAATTATTTTGATTTTTAAATTAATTATTATTTAATAATTTTCTCTTAGTATATTTATCATCTCATAATATAATAAAAAGTGTGAGAATTCCGTTATGGTAAAAAGAAAACAAATTCGGTGTGCTAGTTTGAAAATACAAGTTGTTAAAAAAAAGGAAAATAACAACATTAAATGAAAAAAAGTTATTTCCTCGTTGAAAAAACCTAGACCCATAAACTCCCCCACATAAAAAGGCTAGGTTTTTTTTCTCCCTTTTGTCCAATATCGGTTGCATTTACTTTAAGTAATGATATTTTGTCATTCTTATGTGTCAATATATTCATTTGACACTCTTATGTGTCAAAAAAATTAATATTGTGAGGTGAGCGTGTCAACATATTTTTAAAAAATATTTAAAGTTCAACTTCTAATTTTGTCTCAAAGCGAGAGAGTGTTGTATGTAAGTAACTTCACCAATACCTTATCACCCACATTAAAGTCAACCTGGACTCTTTTTCTATTTTCTTCATTGTGTACTTTTTCTAATTAAGATTATGCTTTTAAGTTTGACAAAATAAAATCTCGTTTTAATAGTTATTCCTGAAAAACAACCACATCTTGAGGGTCATGATTATACTTTTCAATTTGGGGAGAATCTCGACCATATACCACTTTTAAAGGATCTCCACTATTGATTTGATAAAAAGTGTTATACCAAGATTCTTTCTGTGGTAGAAACTTAACCTACGTTTTTTTATTAACTAAGGTAAAACACCACAAATACAACTCCAAGCATTTGTTCAAAGCCTCCAATTATCCAATGAACATACTAAAAGTAATGCCACTTAATTTGAATAGATGCTGTCAAAATTGACTAGTGAAATCTTGTCTCCAAAAAATAATGGTTTTAGAAAAACCATGTAGCTTGGAAACCATATTCACATAGCATTGAACTACTTATTTGTTGTTGTAGTCAAATTTGAGTGTAGTAAAGTGTACTTACTTAGACAATATATCATTGACTATCATAATTATTGTATAACCATGAGAAGAAGGAAGTCTTGTTCTGAAGTTCATGAGAAAAAATCTTCTTAAATTTGATTTGGTATAGGTAAGGGTTGAAGCAATTAGGAGGGAAGAGTATTGGAAATCTTAGCATATTTACATATCAAACAATTTTGAATATATTGTGTTTATAGTACCATGCATGTTATGGCAATAAAACTGAGAAGTGATCCTAGCTATAGCCTAAATGACCTCCCAAAAAGGAATTATGAAATTTGTGCAACATCTGTTGCACGAACGAATGATTAGCAAGGAACATTAATCTACCTTTCCACAACAGAAGACCATCCTGAGAAGAATATTGGGGTAAAGGAGATTGCTTTTGCATACTAGCTTTCAAAATCCTTTTTTAAATCCAAATATGTTAGCCATGCTTCTTTGAGTAAGAGTACCATTTGTATTTGTGGTTTAGATAACGCCATATAAAATGATCTTGAGAGACAATCAGCAACAATATTAATCCATGGGATCATGCAAACTTTTGTAATTTATTTTAATTATGAAATGATGTCCCAGTAAATAATGCTTAAACTTATGGCAACCATTTCTGTAATGGCATGAAACTTTCTTGTGTAAGCCTATTTACTTTGCACCAAATTTTTTGAAAAAAAAGTAATAGGATGACCATTTTGACTTAGTACAACACCCGTACCTGATTTAGAGGACCAATTTCCAAGATAAATGTCTTGAAAAACCTGTTAGCCAACACGAGATCCTTCTCAATAGTTGTTTTCAAGGCTTAAAAAGTTACAACAATTTGTATATCCCATAAGTTGTCTTTCTTTAATAAAATAGTATAGACACAAAGCCTTAATAAATCTTTTGTAATATCTTATCAGTCCCAAAAATTGTCTTAATTATTTCAGAGTTATTGTAATTTGTCATTGTCCATTACTACACCTTTATTATAGACCATGACCCAAATACTGTTGGACCTAGTTGCCAAAAGAACATTCGGATAATCTAGCAAATAGCAAATAGTCTCCAAATATTGTGAATATATTGACACAAGGAACTATACACTAAAGACTGACTCTTCCTACACCTTGATACTTCCTTCTTGCATCTCCATATGGGAGTAAAAATATCATTTTACTATTTTCATTTTTTTTATCTTTTGGGTCTCACCTCTCTTTACCTTCTCGTATTCTGGATCATAAAATTTAAAATATAATTTTTTTATATTTTTGAATTATGTAATCCGAAATAAAAACATATTATACAATCTAGAATACAAGAAATTATATTTCGAATTGTATAATTTGAAATACAAATTTTATAAGAATATTTAGGTACTTTTCAAATTATGGTAGTGCAGGAAGAAATCTCTATACTAAAATATCATCATAGAAAATAAGGACAAACTTCTTTAATAGACTCCAAATATTTTATTCATGAGACTTTGAAACATGATATTGTGTTAGTCAATCCAAATATCATGAGAAGTCATTCATAAAGACCCTTATAAGTTCTAAAGATATTTTTTCTATCCTCCTCCTTCACATAGATTGATGGTAGCTTGATTTTTGGTCCATCGTAGAAAAGACGAAGCTCTAAACAACTTTTTTAATAAGCTCGAAATACTTCATTTATGAGACTTTGAAACGTGGTAGTGTGTTAGTCAATCTAAATATCTTGACAAGCCATTCATAAAGACCCTCCTGAGTTTTGCAGTTGTTTTATGTCTATTCTAATCCTTAACCAAGATTTGATAGTAACTTTATCTTTGGTCCATCACGGAAAAAAACTTAGCTCCGAAAAACTCATTAATGAGTTCATCTACCATAAGAATAGGCAAACTATCCTTAATTGTTATTGCATTAAAAGCCTGATATTCAAGGAAAAGGACGTCCATGTTCTATCCTTCTTCTTTACAAGGATTATACGTGAAGAGAATGAGTTAGTGCTAGGGATGATAATACTCTCATTCAACATATTTTATACCATCATTTTAATGTGTACTTTTTGACTATGAGAATGGTGGTGTTGTTTAACTTAACAAACTCAGAATCTAACCACAAGCGAATGAGATGATTTTGAGATCCACCAAGAGACAAAATTGTTCATCACAAATAAAACATAATCCTTTCTTTCTACGCAAATGCATTTCAACAGGTGATATTCTTTTTAACATTTTGAATTCTTTTTGAATTCTCTAGTTTAACAATTGAAATATGTGCGCACTCCAACAATGCATATCATTGAAATATCGGCATTGGATACGATAATTAAATATAAAAAAGTATTATATCAGTGAAATATCAGCATTGGATATGCTAAATAAATATAAAAAAAAGTATTAAAGTATATATGCTTCGTACATTTAGATATTTTATCCATACAATGAAGTATCAAAGAGCATCAATATCAAAGATATATCACATACGTTTACACAAAACAAATTCAGATATTGGTGCTTCATCATTTTAGATAGTTTCTTATCCACAATTGGTGAAAATAATACCCACTAAAAATTCAATTAACCCCTTTCCGATACAGTTATAACTTGTTTTTCAACAACTACCATCCTAATAAGCTCCCTATAGCAAACAATGTATTACAAAATGGAAGAAAGAAGTATCGATATTAACATACATGCTATTGAATTTAAATCTCAAAAGCCAACATACAAAGTCACCACATGTAATACAATGTAGTTCAACATACAAATATATGATATCAGAAGGCCAACTTCAAGAAAGGAAACTTGGTATTAGTAAAATGGGACATCAACAGAGTAAATGAGTAGGAAACTACAACATTTCCTCTTCTCACTTGGTGGCTTGTGCAATTATATTACTTCCTGAACTGGCTTCCTCCTTTGCAGTCTCCATCAGTGAATCCTAAAAGACAGTATTGTTGAAAAATGCATTCAACATAACATTGAGAAAAAGACTTCTCAATAAAATACTTATGCTCGGTCAAGTAGATTGAAGAAATAAGAAATACAGGTGGTATGATTGAAGAAAACAGAGAAATATGATGACAAATTTTATTTGATTTTTATTATTTATTTGTTATTAATAATATTATTTTATATATTTATTATGAAAAAATTGAAAAATATAAACGTCAAAATCAATTATTGAGTGTTTTAATAACATATACACAACTTAATGGATTACGTTGTGCTCCATTCCCAATTTCCATGCCTTTCTTCACTCTCTTTCCTATCAAACCAAACCACCCCACCGCACCTTTTCCCTTTCTTTCTCTTTCCTTCCTCTTTCTCCTCTTTCATCTCATTCAAACCAACTGATAAGAAAAGAGAAAATTTGTTCCATACCTATGCTGCTATCAATCGAGCAACTATTTTCTTGTTGGACTCTTGAAGCTCACCAACTATTAGAATTTCATAGTATGTCTTTCTTAATGCAAAAACAAAACACAAACCACACATCAGAACGGTCTCATTTCACAAAAACAAACAAGCACTTCATACAATAAAATTAAAATAAAAAATCAATTGTTAAGGCTAGTTAAACATTAGTGTTGTAGGAGAGTTTATATCACTCTTGCCCTTTAGCCTCAGCTAAGGTGCTTATTCCAGTAAGCTCATAAAGTCCCACAATACTTAAGAATCAAAATCAGATAATCTATAAACAACTTCCAAGGTATATAGTGAAATGGGGACCAAAATTCATTGTTTTATATTATTTATGATAATTTTATAAATAAGTTAAAAATATTGTTTTAATTTATGTTTCTTCAAATTAAATATGATATATGATAGAAAGGTATTGTTATTAGTTTTTATTGGTGTGTTACCTTTACATATCATATTATGCTCCTAATAAATCTTATTGCCATGCATACGCTGTTGATAGATATTTATGTGCATTTTTTTATTGGAAATGTAATTGAATAAAATAGATTGTAACATTACAGTGACTAACTAAATGAACTGATATCTCATTATGAAAATCATTAATATTTGAAAATTACTCCATCCGTTAAACAAACTTAAGGTTGGAACAATTTCTAAAGGTAATATACGAAAGGTGAACAAGAAGCTACTTTTTAACTTATGAAGATGTTATGACCACATACAAACCTTGTGAAAGTTGAATATTAAGTCCAGTTCACACACCTGCAAAACATGAAACAATCATTACAAAACCTTATTAGAGCAATCAGATAATCACTGAAGTAAATCAAGTAGTGTCCCATATGTCAAAGCTTATGAGAACTCACACTGCCAAAATAGCGGTCAAGAATCTCGACAAAATGATGGATTATTTCCAAGATTTCCAATTCATTGTCATCTTGATCAATAGACATGCAAAAAAAAAAAAAAAAAAAAAAAAAAAAAAAAAAAAACAAAAAAAAAAAAAAAAAAAAAAAAAAAAAAAGACTAGCATACCTGCACCAGATATTCAGACTCAGTTAATTAACATAATACACAAAAAGGTGCCCAGAAAACAAGTTGAAATAATGACAAAAAGATACTCTCTCTATTATTGTACCTTTTATAGACAACTTTATGTCCTCGCCATTCTACAAAATTACTTTGCTTGGGAGAACAGGCAAGAATCATTCCACTGAGCTCAAGGATTACCTTTCACAATATAAATTACATGTAAATTCACAATGCAAGGATAATTACTTTGCGGAATGCAATATGATCAACATGCAATAGCCATGTTAACACCATCATTATATACGTAATATGGAAACGAAAATAGTATTTGAGGTAAAAATGTATATACTCTGCTCAAGATGTAACAATTTTACACATACGTTACGAAATGATGAAGATTTTAATAAGTTGCAAGTACTATGATATATAAATAACGAAAAAGGATGAAGAAAGAATTCATTGGTTACCTTACTTCGCTCTTTCTGAGGGTAAGGCGAATACCATTTTGTCAGTCTCACCTTCCCTGGGCAACTAATGAGAAGCACAAAGTTGATCTACATAGAGAGGAATAAAGCATGTTCACTCACATTGGAAATACATAAAGAAGATGCATGCATTTACTGGCAAACCAAAAATCTGCACTCAAGGATTAGATTTAGAGTATACTAATTACAATGGGGAAAGAGATTCTATTCCTATCATCTTAAATTTGCCTACCTTTTGCTAAAATATGAAAGAACATTAGCAAGGCCTTCCATAAGACACCAAAACAAGTTCAGGTATATAGATTTTTCAGCATACTTGATGAATAAGGTGTAGGGAATGAACACACGCCTATCCTAGATAGCAGCAAAGTTGTTACAATGATTTGAACCTGTAACCTTCATGTTAAGGCACAAACATTTCACTAGCTCATCGTTTTCAAATGCAGTCCCCAACCACAATTGCTGCTGTATACATCATCATGGCCAGTCCCAAAAATGCTATAGAAGGATAACCCTTGTTTTTAAATTTTTATATAATGTATACCATATCAATATAAATTCTCAAAATAACTATAATAATTACTCAAAATTAACGACTGATGATTCATGAAAGAAACTCATAGATGTCTTAGACAACATATACAAATGAATACTAGCAGAAAAATCAAGTACAAGTTTCCTAGTTAGGAATCATCAATTATCAATCATCACTTTTTTAAATCCAAGTCTTCTTAATCATTTTTCACTACTAACATCATTGTAGATTTCACATTTTGAAAATTGAAATCCCAACAATAGAGTGCCCTAATATCTCTATTTGGAAGTTCTTTCCGTAATTTACAGGTAGCATGTTACATCCCCTACTCCAAATGCTATTTGATCTGCAAAGGACACACACCCTATAGTGGCAAGGGGTTGCCCCCCACCATATTGGTGCGATAAATTAGTGGCACATCTAGATTGTAACAATAATTGAGGCCACATTAAGTATCAATGATCATGACATAAAAACAATATAAATGAATCATTGTTTGGACCATTCATAAATATTCATATTAAATTCTCATTGTGAAAAGTTGTTTCGAAGATCCTACATCCTACATCGTCTGTTAATATGACTAAAAGCAAAAGAATGTTCTTTTGTTCTTGCACTTGATCTCCACAAATTGTGACAGAGGGAAAGCTATGAGATACAAGACAACAACTTTGGCATCGATTCTAATTGTGAGTGCAATTGGGGTGTGTATTCCCCTTCTGGGCAAAGTGATAACGAGTTTGGAGAAGCATATTTTCTTCGTCATAAAGGCTTTTGCTGTGCGATGTCTTTGAGAATCTGACTTCGCATTGCCGATGCTTTTGAGAATCTGACTTCATCTTGCTTTATGCACTGCCATAGGAACTCTCATGGTCGATACTTATACTGCTACTTATTTTCAGAAACACCATTCCGACGAAATACACACTCAGACTGGCGATATGGAGAAAGAGGCAGGCCACGAGCTTCTTCACGCCCAAGCAACGCATGGCCATTTTGACGGCCTGTTCCGATGATCACTCCTTCTCCTAGCTTCTTCACCATCGAGTCATATCACATGTATTCATCACTTCTTCATATTGACAATCTCAATTCTCAATTCATAGATTCCTAATTTCAAAGGTTTTTAATTGTTTAATAATTTCATATTGTAAACATTTGTGATTCCAATGCCAATTCCAATCTCCACTAGAGTGGTCAAGGCAAAGAACAATCCCATCACTATAACAGATACTCTCTTGAAATTTGCCTACAACAATTCACTTCAAACGTCATTTGCTTTCACCATTTATCCTTTTTTCACTCAAGTTGAAGCATGAAATTCTCAAACATAAACACAAAGTTCCAGACACAAGACATAACTTAGTAGATTAACTATACTTTTTTATAGCATAATCATGATTATTCATCTACTTTTTCTTCAATTTTACTAATAAAAATATAAAACATAATCTAGCATATTGTTTTGAAATTATTTTATAGGTGCAGAGGTAAACTATTTCTCATAGAAATGTATGAAGACGAACTAACAAACCACTAGTTGTGTCATGTCATATGTAACTATTAACATTACAAAGAATGTGTGGTGGCTAATAATAGTTCATCAAAGTTATACATCTAAACCATTTTTTTGACCTATAAGAAATATCATCCACGCGCTTCATAGTAAAATTAAATTAATAAAAAAAAAAGTTACTCAATATTTGTTGTAAAAATTATATTAATTTGAATATTTACACGGTGAAAGTCAGATTCTTCATATGATCCATACCTATAGGACTCCGTAGGTATAAATGATGAATGACTTCTTAGATAAAGAGCTATTTGTTAATCTAATAAAAAAACAAGTTAGAAAGCAACCATTAACTAGTATCGGATAAAACAAACAGAACAAGTTTATATAATCCTAACGTTTATATAATCGTAACCAATTTTAGTTATTTGTTTCACATCAACTGTATACAAATCTTTTATCTAAGATTCTTAGACACACGTATATATACTTTTTTTTCATATTGAATCAATAAAGAAGATTCATGAATGATAGAGTACCTGAGTACTTGAGATATACTGCCTCCAAGTCCCATGCCTTCAAAGAATTGAGATTCTAATGATCAGAGAGTATCGACGACGAGAGTTTCCATGACAGTGCAGTGAAGGGAAAATCCCATAGATGCCAGGTGAAGTCAGATTCTCAAAAGCATAAGTAAGACGTGAATGAAGGCAGTGGGAATCACACTTCTCCCGACTCAACGCAGGTATCACTTTGCCCAGAAGGGGAATACACTCCCAATTGCACTCGCAATTAGAATCGCTCGCAATTACTGCTGTATTGTACTTCATAGCTTTTCCTCTGTCACGATAGAGGAATTGTTGGCCCAGAGAAAGAAGGAAGACGAAAAAGGTAGTGTGGAGAGAAGAAAAAGTGATGCAAAATGATATATTTATAAGTTTAAAACAGTACCTAATTACCTAATCGTTAGGTAAAGTAACTAATTGTTACGAAAATTTCCTACCTTTCTTCCGTGCCGTGGGTGAATCCCTTACCGAAATGCATGACCTACATCAAACAAAAAAAAAAAAAAAAAAAAAAAAAAAAAAAAAAAAAAAAAAAAAAAAACCCAAA